>JAEEGL010370501.1_pt1 | contig 19207 bp, 15 predicted proteins | sample 9134231 | NCBI WGS metagenome assembly JAEEGL01 (sample SAMN16246548, study PRJNA631951) | gut metagenome | biome: gut microbiome; feature: rumen; material: fiber-attached | host: Bos | place: Iran: Karaj | collected 2018-10 | reverse complement strand
GGCTGCAGGTGTTCCAATTAAGGCTATGGTTGCTGGTATCTCTTGTGGTCTTGTTACAGGCGATACAGACGACGATTTTGTACTTCTTACAGATATCCAGGGGCTTGAGGACTTCTTCGGAGATATGGATTTCAAGGTTACAGGTACAAAGGAAGGTATCACAGCTATTCAGATGGATATCAAGATTCACGGTCTTACACGTCCTATAGTTGAGGGCGCTATCGCAAGATGTCGTGAAGCTAGATTCTTCATCATGGATACTTGTATGAGCAAGGCAATTGCTGAGCCACGTAAGGAAGTTGGCGAGTACGCTCCAAAGATTATTCAGCTTTCTATCGATCCAGAAAAGATTGGTGATGTTGTTGGACAGCGTGGAAAGACAATCAACGAAATCATTGCTAGATGTGATGTTAAGATTGATATCACTGATGAAGGTAATGTTTCTATCTGCGGTACAGATGCAGCAAAGATGGCTGAAGCAAAGCGTATGATTGAAATCATTACAACTGATTTTGAGCAGGGCCAGATTTTAACAGGTAAGGTAGTTTCTATCAAGGAATTCGGTGCATTTATCGAGTTCGCACCTGGTAAAGAAGGTATGGTTCACATTTCTAAGATTGCTAAGGAAAGAATTGATAGAGTTGAAGATGTACTTACACTTGGAGATACTGTTAAGGTTGTATGCCTTGGTAAGGACAAGATGGGACGTATCAGCTTCTCTATTAAGGATGCACAGTAAAATTTGAATTCATTTTGCGCCTGGCAAAAGTCAGGCGCATTTTTTAGGTAAAAAATATGCTTCTTAACGTTTCACATATTTACAAATCATTTGGCGAAGACAATATTATAAAGGATGCCACATTCACTGTAGATGAAGGCTCAAAGGTTGCTATTGTAGGTAACAACGGTACAGGAAAATCTACATTACTGAAGATTATTATTGGAGAGCTTCCTGCTGATGAAGGTGAAGTAACTCTTAAAAAGGATGCTACCTTTGGCTATTTGGCACAGTATCAGGAAGACAGCTTCGGTACAAATATTCTTGATACAGTTTTGAATGCTAGAGAAGACCTTCTATCTATGGAAAAGAGATTAGCAGAGATGGAACAGGCTATGAGTGATATAGCTCCATCTGAGATGAGCTCTTTTATGGATAATTACCACAAATTACAGCATCAGTTTGACCTGCAGGGAGGATATACCTTCCGCTCAGAGGCTATTGGTATTTTAAAGGGGCTTGGCTTTGAAGGTGATGATTTACAAAAGAGCATGAATGAGCTTTCAGGAGGTCAGAAGACTCGTGTAAGTTTAGGTAGACTTTTAGCATCATCTCCAGATTTACTTTTATTGGATGAGCCTATAAACCATTTGGATTTGAATTCTATAGTATGGCTTGAAGGTTACTTATCATCATACAAGGGTTCTGTAATTATCGTTGCCCATGATAGATATTTCCTTGATAAGATTGTTGACCACGTTGTAGATTTGTCCTACGGAAAGACCAATGTATACAATGGTAACTATACAGCTTATGTTGAACAAAAGGCTGTATACCAGCTTACATACGAAAGATCTTATGAAAAGCAGCAAAAAGAAATCGAACATCAAAAGGCTGTTATAGAGAAGCTTCAGTCCTTCAACAGAGAAAAATCCATTAAGCGTGCAGAAAGCCGTAAAAAGCTTTTAGATAAAATGGATATTATGGATGCTCCAGACAAGGATTCAGATGGAATGCGTCTTACTCTTGAAATTGAAAAGGAAAGCGGCAAGGATGTATTAGATTTTTCTCATGTTACTAAATCTTATGATGATAAAAACATCTTTACTGATTTATCCTTTACGGTACACAAAGGAGATAGAATTGCTATTTTAGGCGATAATGGTACAGGTAAAACAACTATCCTTAAGTGTATCAACGGCTTAACAACCTTTGAAACAGGAGAGATTAAGTTTGGGGCCAATGTTACTGTAGGTTATTATGACCAGGAACAGCAGGGACTTACAGAATCTAACACTGTTTTTGATGAATTACATGATTCTTATCCATTTTTAACTGAAACAAAGGTTAGAAATACTTTGGCTGCCTTCATGTTTACTGAGGATGATGTTTTCAAAAGAATAAGCGACCTTTCAGGTGGTGAGAGAGGTAGAGTATCTTTGGCTAAGCTTATGCTTTCAAAGTCTAACTTTTTAATTCTCGATGAGCCTACTAACCATTTGGATATGGATTCTAAGGAAAAGCTTGAGGATGCCTTAAATGAATATGATGGCACCTTGTTATATGTCAGTCACGACAGATATTTTGTTAACAGAACTGCAAATATCATCTTAGAACTATCTAATGGTTCGTTTACAAAGTATCTTGGAAACTATGATGATTATATTGCTAAAAAAGAGCAGTTATTTGGAGAATCTAATGCTATTAATAATGGGAATGCAGTTGTTTCAAATGAGACAGCATCAAAGCTAGATTACAAAGAACAAAAAAGAATTGAGGCTGAAAAGCGTAAGCTTCAAAACCAGATAAATAAAATAGAAGATGAAATAGAAAAGCTTGAGGCTGAAAAGGTAAGCATAGAGGAAGAGTTTGTTAAGCCAGAAAACATGACAAATTCCGCTAAGCTTAACGAACTTTCAGCTAAGCAGGCTGATATAGATAAACAACTAGAAGCTCTATATGAAAAATGGGAAGAGTTGAATATGGACTGATAATTGTTGTTTGTTAAAATCTTGACATAGTTTTATCTGAATTTTATAATTAAAGTACAGTGCAATGAGGAGGCGTTAGATTTGGATAAACAGATATCACAGGCAGTTATCAGAAGACTACCAAGATATTATAGATATTTAGGTGAGCTTTTAGATGATGGTGTTGAAAGAATTTCATCAAACGATTTAAGTAAACGCATGCATGTGACCGCATCACAGATTAGACAGGACCTTAACAATTTTGGCGGCTTTGGTCAGCAGGGATATGGGTATAATGTTGCCTATCTTCACGATGAAATTGGAAACATTTTAGGTGTTAATGATACTCATAATGTTATTGTTATAGGTGCAGGTAATCTTGGTCAGGCCATAGCAGGTTACGTTAAATTTGAGCGTGTAGGCTTCAAAATCATAGGACTTTTTGATGTCAACCCTGAGCTTAAGGGCAAAATGGTTAGAGACTTACCAGTTCAAATGCTAGAAGAATTACCAGATTTTGTTAAAAATAATAATGTAGAGATAGCAGCGCTTACACTTCCTAAGCAGAATGCTAAAAGTACAGCACTTAAGCTGGTATCTCTTGGAGTACATGCTATTTGGAACTTTGCCCATGTAGATTTAGATGACATACCTGATGTTGTTATCGAAAATGTACATCTTTCAGATAGTTTAATGCAGCTTTCATATAATATTACACAGCACAAAAACAAGTAGGTGATTATATGGCTGATAAGGATTTTTCTGCAGCAATTGCAAATATTAAGGTGCCTATTCTTATTTTAGATCAAAAATGGCACAGGCTTTTTGCTCTTGGAGGCAAGCCGGATTCTGTTAAAGAACTGGAAGCCAAAGAAAACGAACTAATTAAACGAGAAGCAGAAATAAAGCAAGAGCTAAAGGACCTGAAAAAGGTTAAGGAAAATCTTATGTCTTCTGTTATGTCTAACATGGAAGGCACATCAGATTTAGTTTCTAAGAAGTTGGATGATGACAAAAGACTTCTTGAGGAATGCAAAGAAAGAATTGCCACTAACGAGGACGAGCTTTTAGATATACCGAATCAAATAGATGAAGTAAATCGTGAACTTATGACAGCTTCTATGGATTATTGCTACGATAAGCTTAGAACAAATTCAAAAGAAGCAGAGGAAATCACTGAGTGGATTAAGGATGTCAGAGTAAAGCTTAAAAAGAACGTTATCAGAAAGCATAATCGAGAAATTAACAACAAAGAAATATATTCCTACATGCACGATGTATTTGGAATGGAAGTCTTGAATTTATTCGATATGCAAAATGGTGATTTTTATATTGGCAGTGCAAATGATAAGGATGAGCCTGCCAAAGAATCCGATAAATCTGCAGATTTAAATAATGTGGATTTGGAAGAGGTAGACTTGGATGCTGTGGCTAAGGAAACAAAAGCAGATGAAGAAGCTGCTAGGAAAATGGATTTAGAAGGCTCTGATGAAGCTAACACTTCAGAGGAACAGTCTTAATCCAGTAATTCACGAAATTTTTAAAGACTAAACGCCATATTGTTTAGTCTTTTTTATTTAGGTATGTTATCATATTAAAGGAAATAAATTTAACCTTGAAAGGAGTCTTTATGGAAGACGGGTCGAATCCCTATTTATTGATTGTTTTATGTATAATTGCACTAATTGAGTTAGCTGTTATCATCATTTTGTATAGGCGTTCTAAGCAGGAAAATGTCACTGAGGAGGACGTTATATCTCTTGTTAATGAAGGGCACGAAGATGGTAATATTTTGGCCTCAGAAGCTGCTATGATTCAGAATATTTTTGAGTTTTCAGATACTGATGCCAAGGATATTATGACTCACAGAAAAAACATTGTTGCAATAAATGGTGATTACACATTAAGGGAAGCTATAAACTTCATTAATGATAACAATATGAGCAGATATCCTGTTTATATCGATGAGCTGGATAATATCATTGGTATTTTGCACATTAAAGACATTTTAATGTATTACGACAAGGATATTGATAACCTTAAGGTAAAAGACTTACACGAGCTTTTATCGGTTGCAGAATTTGTTCCTGAAACTCACGGAATTAATACTTTATTTACCAAAATGCAGTCCAAAAAGCGCCATATGGTTATTGTTATGGATGAATATGGCCAAGTTTCAGGATTATTATCATTAGAAGATATCCTAGAAGAAATAGTTGGAAATATAGAAGACGAGCATGATGAGGATGAAGCATCTATAGAGATTAAAACCGAAGATTCTTATCTTATGGATGGCTCAACTACATTAGAAGAAGTTGAAGAAATATTAGGTACTAAGTTTTCAGAGGACTATGAAACCTTAAATGGATATTTAATTTCTTTATATGGTAAGATTCCAGAGGATGGAAAATCCTTTACATTAGAGGATAATAACTATGTTTTTTACATTAAAAACGTGACAGACAAGGTAATTGATGGTGTTTATGTCAGAAGGAAAAGGCACGTTGAATAAAAAACTGTTATTTGATATAATTTCTTAGATTCACAATAGAAAAGAGGTATTATTTTTATGTCAGGACATTCAAAATTTGCTAATATTAAGCACAAAAAGGAAAAGAATGATGCTGCAAAGGGTAAAATTTTTACAATAATCGGACGTGAAATTGCTGTAGCAGTTAAGGAGGGTGGTCCAGATCCAAATAACAACTCAAAACTCCGTGATGTTATTGCTAAAGCAAAGTCAAACAACGTTCCTAATGCCACAATCGAAAATGGTATTAAGAAGGCTGCTGGTAATATAGATGCAGTTAACTACGAAAACGTAACATACGAAGGATATGGTCCTAACGGTACTGCAATCATCGTTGATTGCCTTACAGATAACCGTAACCGTACAGCTGCTAATGTTAGAAACGCTTTCACAAAGGGCGGTGGAAGCATTGGTACACCAGGATGCGTATCATTCATGTTTGATAACAAGGGTCAGATCATCATTTCTAAGGAAGACTGCTCTATGGATGCAGACGATTTAATGATGATGGCACTTGATGCAGGTGCCGAAGATTTCTCAGAGGAAGAGGACTGCTTCGAAATCTACACATCACCTGATGATTTTTCTGCAGTAAGAGAGGCACTTGAAGCTGAGAACATTCCTATGGCAGACGCTGAAGTTACAATGATTCCTCAGACTTATGTTGAGCTTACAGACGAGCAGGATTTATACAAAATCAATAAGATTCTTGATCTTCTTGATGAAGATGATGACGTTCAGAATGTATATCACAACTGGAACGAATAATTTGCTTTAAGTTAGGGACAAAATATAATAAGAGGGGTTGATAACTAATGAATAAAATATTATTTGCTGCAAGCGAATGCGTACCATTTGTTAAGACAGGCGGTTTAGCAGATGTTTGTGGAGCTTTACCAAAGGAGTTTTCAAAGGAATACTTCGATGTTAGAGTGGTTTTGCCTTACTATACATTTATACCAGAGAAATACAAGAAGGATTTTCAGTTTTTAACTAGCTTTCAAATGAACATGGGGCCATTAGTTGGCACCAAATACGTAGGTGTTTTTCAATATGAATACGAGGGTGTTACATTCTATTTTATAGATAATCACGATTACTTCGATTGCTTCTATCCATATTCAGAGGATAGATGGGACCTTGAAAAGTTTATATTCTTTGACAAAGCAGTATTGTCAATGTTACCACTCATTGGTTTTCAGCCAAATCTTATTCACTGCCATGATTGGCAGACAGGCTTTATTCCAGTTTACCTAAAGAATGATTTCCAGGGTGATCAGTTCTTCTGGGGAATGAAATCTGTTATGACTATCCACAACCTTAAATTCCAGGGAATGTGGGATATTAAGACAGTAGCAGGCATCTCAGGCCTTTCTATGAATTTATTTACACCTGATAAGCTTGAATATAAGAAGTGCGGCAACATGCTTAAGGGCGGTCTTGTATACGCTGATTATATTACAACTGTATCAGGCAAATACTGTGATGAAATCCAAATGCCATATTACGGTGAGGGCTTAGACGGATTACTTCGTTCTCGTCATTATGATATGCAGGGTATTGTTAACGGTATTGATAACAACGTATATAATCCAGCTACAGATTCAAAGATATACAAAAACTTTGATTTAAAGACATTCCGTAAGAATAAAAAGATTAATAAAACTAAGATTCAGGCCGATTTAGGCTTAGAGGTTGATTCAAAGAAATATATGATCGGTCTTATTTCCAGATTAACTGACCAAAAGGGCCTTGATCTTATCAATTATTGCATCGAAGGAATTGTTGATGATTTCACTCAGCTTGTAGTTATCGGAACTGGTGAGTCTAAATACGAGAACATGTTTAGACATTATGCTTGGAAATATCCTGAGAAGATTTCGGCAAATATTTGCTACGATGATAATCTTGCCCATAAGCTTTATGCGGCAGCAGATGCATTCTTAATGCCTTCTAGATTTGAGCCATGTGGCTTAACACAGCTTATTTCATTTAGATATGGTACTGTACCAATCGTTCGTGAAACAGGTGGATTAGCTGATACTGTAGAAGCATATAATGAATACATGAAAACTGGAGATGGTTTCTCATTTGCCAACTACAATGGTGATGAGTTACTTAATACTATTAATTATAGTAAATATATTTATTTTGAGAAAAAGGCTCAGTGGAACAAAATCGTTGAGCGCGGCATGAGCAAGAACTATTCTTGGTCTGTACAAAAAGAAAAATACGAAAATATTTATAACTATTTAATTGGTTAGTAAATATAAATTTGCAAAAGAGAATAGTTTTACTATTCTCTTTTGAATGTAGAGGTTATATTTTGGCACAAAAAGGGACGAATAATTCTAAAAGAAAATCAAATACTAAAAAATCCCAAAACACAACTAGAAAGTCGACAAGCAAAAAGAGTACTAGATCAAAGGCAGCAGAGGTAGAATTTGAGGATCCATTTTTTGAAGATTCATCAAAGGAAATAGTCCTTTGGGGGTCTTTAGTGCTATGCATTCTTTTATGTATTAGTAATTTCGGAATCGGCGGCATGGTAGGTAATGCTGTATCAAATTTCTTATTTGGTGTGTTTGGTATTATTCAATTCGTGCTACCTTTTATGGTGGTATTCTCAGCATTTTTTATTATTTCAAATTATGGAAATAAGGTGGCAGTGGCCAAAGTTATTGCAGGCACTGTCTTATTAATATTTATTAGTGTTTTTGTTGAATTGGTTATTAACGGTCAGCAGATTTTAACACCTATAGAAGCTTTTGAGTTTGCTAAAGAAAAACACTATGGCGGTGGTTTAATTGGTGGAGCTATTGTTTTTGGAATATTTGATAGCTTCGGACTTCTTGGAGCATATCTTATCGATATTATAATTATGATTGTTTGCGTAATTATTATTATGGAGCGTTTCGCTTTTGATAAGGTTCAGCAGTCTTCTAGATATCATGCAGATAGAGCGGCTGCTAAAAGAAGAGCAAGAAGAGAACGACAGCTGCTAGAGCGTGAAGCAAATCAAATCAGATATAACGATAATCGCCAGGCTATTCTTGATAAAATCAACGAGGATAGAGCATTAGAGCAGCGTCAGATGAGTCAGCAGGAAGGTAACAGAAGAGACAGAAAGCGTTCTGGAATCACTAGTGACACAACACTTGTTCCTGACTATAGCGATTTATCTACAGCTGGTGATGTTAATGAAATTAGGTTTAATATGGCTGAAGGTGAGGGAGACTTAGAGGTTACTACCACAAGCCGTCACAGATTACGTTCTGGAGATAAGAAATCTAGAAGCTTACATTCATTTATGCATAATAAGCAGGAGCTTCCTGTGGAGGAGCCAATTATGGCACAACCTGCAGAGCCTGTAATAAATACTGCGCCTGTTATTAATACACCTGTACCACCGGTTATTAATACTCCAGAGCCACATGTTGCCACAGTAGAAGAGCCAGTAGCCCCTCCAGTAGAACCACAGCCTGCTACTAGAAAGCCTAAGGCTTCAGCATCTACAAAGGAAGAAATCGAAAGCTCTTCAGAATCTCTTCGTGCACAGGTAGAAGCTGATAATAAGAAGACTAAAAAGCCTTATAAATATCCACCACTTACTCTTCTTAACGATGCTAAGAAAAATGGTGGAGATTCCAAGGAATATCTTCAGGAGATGGCAGGAAAGCTTCAAAGAACTCTTGGAAACTTTGGAGTACAGGCCAATGTTACAGAGGTTACATTAGGACCATCTGTTACCCGGTACGAGCTTGAAATAGCAGAAGGAACCAGAGTATCAAAGGTAGTTAATCTTTCTGATGATATTAAGCTTAACATGGCTGTTACAGATGTCAGAATCGAAGCACCTATTCCTGGTAAATCTGCCATTGGTATTGAAGTACCTAATAAGGTTAAATCTATGGTTGGATTTAAGGAACTTGTTTCTTCGAAAGAATTCAAATCAGCCAAATCTAAAATTTCCTTCTGTGTTGGCAAGGATATTTCAGGTTCGGTAATTGTTGGAAATATTGAAAAGATGCCTCACTTGCTTATTGCAGGTGCCACAGGCTCAGGTAAATCAGTTTGTATTAATACCATTATCATGAGTATCTTATATCATGCTAAGCCAGATGAGGTTAAGATGATAATGGTTGACCCTAAGATGGTTGAGCTTTCTGTATATAACGGCATACCCCATTTGCTGTTACCAGTTATTACTGATGCTAAAAAGGCTGCCGGTGCACTTCATTGGGCAGTTAAGGAAATGACTGACAGATACGAGCTTTTAGCTGCCGCTGGAGTTCGTAATATAGAAGGCTTTAACGAAAAGGTTGAAAGCGACGCTCTTCCTGAAGAAATTCCAGAAGAGAAACGAGTTCGCATGTCACAGCTTGTTATTATTCTTGATGAGGTGGCGGACCTTATGATGGTTGCTGCCGCAGATGTTGAAGATTCAATTGTACGTCTTGCTCAGCTTGCAAGAGCAGCAGGAATTCATTTGATTATTGCAACACAGAAACCTACAGTTAATGTTATTACAGGTTTGATTAAGGCTAATGTGCCTTCGCGTATAGCATTTTCTGTTTCATCTAGTAATGATTCACGAGTTATCCTTGATATGAATGGAGCGGAAGATTTGCTTGGTAATGGTGATATGCTTTACGCACCACAAAATCTTTCAAAGCCTATTCGTGTACAGGGTGCATTTGTTAGTGATGAAGAGGTCAGCGCTGTTGTTGATTTCCTTAAGAACAACAACGATGACGCAGAATATAATTCTGATATAGAAACACAAATTCAAAACTCCGAGGCAGGCAATGGTTCGGTATCTATATCTGGGGAGCCAGATAATTCTAGAGACCAGCTGTTTAATGAAGCCGGACGCCTTGTTATAGAAAATCAAAAAGGTTCTATTGGATACCTACAAAGGAACTTTAGGATTGGATTTAACAGAGCTGCAAGAATTATGGATCAGCTTGCGGAAGCTGGTGTTGTAGGACCAGAAATGGGTACTAAGCCTAGAGAAATCCGCATGTCCATATCGGAGTTTGAAGAACTAATAAAAGCACAGTAAGGGAGTCATGCACATGAAGACAGACATTCAAATCGCACAAGAAGCAAAAATGGCACATATCAAGGATGTTGCAGCATTACTTGATATCAACGAGGATGATTTAGAGTTATACGGAAAATATAAAGCTAAATTTTCTGATGAATTGCTTGCTAAATTAGAATCTAAAAAGGATGGAAAGCTCGTTCTTGTAACAGCTATTAATCCAACTCCTGCAGGTGAAGGAAAAACTACTACATCTGTTGGATTAGGTGAAGCGATGGGCGTGCTTGGTAAAAAAGCTTGCCTTGCATTAAGAGAGCCTTCTTTGGGACCTTGTTTTGGTATTAAGGGTGGAGCTGCAGGTGGCGGCTACGCACAGGTAGTACCAATGGAAGATTTAAATCTTCATTTTACAGGTGATTTTCATGCAATCACATCAGCAAACAATTTGCTTGCTGCAATGCTTGATAATCATATTCAGCAGGGTAACAGTCTTGGAATTGATCCTAGACAGGTGGTTTGGAAAAGATGTCTTGACATGAATGACAGAGCCCTTAGAAATATTGTTATTGGTCTTGGTGCAAAGGCTGATGGAATGGTTAGAGAGGATCATTTCGTTATCACAGTTGCATCAGAGATCATGGCTATTCTTTGCCTTGCTGATGATATGCACGATTTAAAGAATAGACTTAGCAAAATCATCGTTGCTTATACATTTGATGGTAAGCCTGTTACTGCTGGTGATTTACAGGCTACAGGTGCTATGGCAGCACTTCTTAAGGATGCATTAAAGCCAAACCTTATCCAGACACTTGAGCATACACCAGCAATTGTTCACGGTGGTCCATTTGCTAATATTGCTCACGGCTGTAACTCAGTTAGAGCAACAAAGGCAGCTATGAAGCTTGCAGATATTACAATTACTGAGGCAGGCTTTGGTGCTGACCTTGGTGCAGAGAAATTCTTTGATATTAAGTGTCGTATGGCTGGTCTTAAGCCTGATGCAGTTGTGCTTGTTGCAACTATTCGTGCACTTAAATATAATGGCGGTGTACCAAAGACAGACCTTACTACTGAAAATCTTGATGCTTTAAAGAAGGGTATCGTAAACCTTGAAAAGCACATCGAAAACCTTCAGAAGTACAAGGTTCCAGTTGTAGTAACTCTTAACTCATTTATTACAGATTCTGAAGCAGAAACTAATTTTGTTAAGGAATTCTGTGAGTCAAGAGGTTGCGAGTTCGCCCTTTCAGAGGTTTGGGAAAAGGGTGGCCAAGGTGGCGTAGAGCTTGCTAAGAAGGTTCTTAATGTATTAGAAAACAAAGAAAGCAATTTTGAGCCTTTATACAAAAACGAGCTTTCACTTAAAGATAAAATTAAAACTGTGGCAACAGAAATATATGGTGCAAAGGATGTATCTTATTCACCAGCAGCTGAAAGAGAGCTTAAGCGAATTACAGAACTTGGCATGGGAGATTTCCCAGTTTGTATGGCTAAAACTCAGTATTCACTTTCTGATGATGCAACAAAGCTTGGCAGACCAGAAGGCTTTACTTTAAATGTTCGTGAAGTATATGCTTCTGCAGGTGCAGGATTCGTTGTAGCAGTTACAGGAAGCATAATGACAATGCCAGGCTTACCAAAGCAGCCTGCAGCAAATAATATTGATGTTACCGATGATGGAGTAATTACAGGACTTTTCTAGAAGATGAATTGTAAAAAATGTGGCACAGAAATTGAAAATGGTTTAATGTACTGCCCAAAATGTGGGGAGTCTATTCAGCTTGTGCCTGATTACAATGTTTTTGAGGAAGAGCTTCTATCAAAGGTCGTTGAAGACAAAAATAAAATTAAAGAAGATAAGTTTGCTACTGGAGTTTACAATACAGTTGAAAAACCAGAGGTAGACGCTAGTAGCAATACTTCTTCTAAGGTTCAGACATATCGAGAGCCTGAAATCTTTACAAAGAAAATAAAAACATTATTATTCTTAGCTGTTGTGGCAGTTGCCATTATCGGAGTATTTATGATTGTTCCTTACGTTGGCAATCACTCCTATGACAACATTATGAATAAAGCTGTTGATGCAGAAAATAATGCTGAGTACGCTAAGGCATTAGGCTATTACGAAGAAGCCTTTGAAATAGATGATAAGTCTTTTGAGGTTATTTATGGTCTTGGCAGAATGTATTATCGTGTTAAGGATTATGATAATGCCAGACTGTTCTTAGAAGAGGCAGTATCGATGGATGCTTCTAACAAAAAGATTTATTCATATCTTTTAAATTGCTATGATGCATTAAATGACACTGAAAGCATTTATCAGTTAGCAGAAAGCACTACTGATGAGGAAATACAGGAGCTGATAAGCACCTATATTATGCTTCCACCTGCCTTCAGCTATGAAGCGGGGGATTATGATAAGGATTTCCTGTTACAATTAACTGTTAACGGAGATTATCAAATCTTCTATACAATTAATAACAAGAATCCTGTTACATCAGGTAAGCTATATAACAAACCTATTCAAATATCAGAAGGAACAACAGTAGTAAAAGCAGTAGCACAGAATGATGCGGGAGAATATTCAGATGTTGTTACAGCAACATACAATGTTACATATAAGCAATTGGCATTGCCTGTTGTTACACCAACGGATGGTATTTACAATGAAAAGGTTATGATATCTATCCAGGTACCAGAGGGATGTAGAGCGTACTACACTTGGGATGGTACAAAGCCTTCAGCAAATGGAATAGAATACACTGAGCCATTCCCTATTATTGAAGGTAGTAGTGTTTTATCTGTTGAAATAGTTGATGAGGATGGAAACATTAGTCCTACATATCACGGTAATTATGTTTATCAACCATAAAATTAACATTTTTTTCACATTTAAAACTCTAATTGAACATAATTAATTAGTATCATAAATACATCTCAATAAGAGATACATTTTTCATAACATTATTCTCCCTTTGAAAGACACGTCACCGCAGGCGTGTCTTTTTATTTATGCTTTATAGCTGTTGTTTAAATCGTTTAAATGGGCTAAAATATAAAACATGAATATTAAAATTCTATGTGTAGGCAAAATTAAAGAAAAGTTTTATAGGGATGCAATTTCCGAATACTCAAAAAGATTATCAAAATATTGTTCTCTAGAAATAATTGAAGTTGATGATGAAAAGACATCTGAAAACTCAACTGAAAACGAGATTAATATTATTAAGGATAAAGAGGGAGAAAGAATTCTTAAGCATATCAAAGATAAGGATTATGCTATAGCACTTGCAATTCAAGGAAAGCAACAGGATTCAGTTGCTTTTTCTAAATACATAGAAAATCTTGGCATCACTGGAAATAGTTCCATCTGCCTTATTATAGGCGGTTCACTTGGACTTTCCGATGCAGTTATGAAGCGTTGCAACGATTCTATTTCTTTTTCCAAAATGACTTTTCCGCATCAGCTTATGAGAGTTATTCTTCTAGAACAAATCTATAGAGCTATGCGAATTATGAATAATGAGCCATATCACAAATAGTAGTAAAAAGGGGTGTATTTAATCATGAGAATGTATGATTTAATCGAAAAAAAGAAAATGGGGGAGGCTCTAACAACTGAGGAAATTTATCATATTGTTAATGGTTACACACATGATGAAATTCCAGACTATCAGATGTCTGCTCTTTTAATGGCAATATATTTTAAGGGCATGGATGTTAGAGAGCGTTATGATCTTACAATGGCTATGAGAGATTCAGGAGATATCCTTGATCTTTCTTCTATTGATGGTGTTAAAATCGATAAGCATTCTACAGGTGGTGTAGGAGACAAGGTTACACTTGTACTTGGACCAATCATTGCTTCAATTGGTGTTCCAGTTGCAAAGATGAGCGGAAGAGGCTTAGGCCATACTGGTGGAACTATTGATAAGCTTGAAGCTTTTCCTGGATTTAACGGAGCTCTTTCTGAGGAACAGTTTGTTAACCAGGTTAACAATATTAAGATTGCCGTTACAGGTCAGTCAAAGAACTTAGCACCTGCAGATAAAAAGCTTTATGCTTTACGTGATGTTACAGCTACTGTTGATGAGATTTCTCTTATCACTGGTTCTATCATGTCTAAGAAGCTTGCTGCTGGCACAGATGCCATCGTTCTTGATGTAACAGTTGGTGACGGTGCATTTATGAAGAATAAGGAATCAGCTTTAGAGCTTGCTAAGTCAATGGTAGACATTGGAAAGCGTGCTGATAAGAAGATTGCAGCTGTTCTTACAAACATGGATGAGCCACTTGGATTTGCTGTAGGAAACAACTTAGAGGTTATCGAAGCTATCGAAGCATTGAACGGAAAAGGTCCAGAGGACTTAATGGAAGTTGTTTACGAGCTTGGTTCACAGATGATTGTCTTCTCTGAAATTGAAACAGATAAGGCAAAGGCCAGAAAGCTTATGGAAGAAGCAGTTGTAAGTGGAAAGGCGTTTGATAAATTTATTGAATTTATCGGTGCTCAGGGCGGAGATGTATCTTACGCAAAGGATATTAAGAACTTTAAGCCTGCTAAATACGTTATTCCTGTAGAAGCAGATATAGACGGTTACGTACATGCACTTAAGGCTGAGACATTTGGTCTTGCTTCAATGTCACTTGGTGGCGGCCGTGAAACCTTTGAGGATGTTATCGATATGTCAGTTGGTATTGTCCTTAATAAAAAGGTTGGAGATGAAGTTAAGAAGGGTGAGCCTATTTGCTTCGTACATGCTAATGATGAAGCTAAGGCAAAGCATGCTATCGAAATGATTAAAGGTGCAACAGTTGTTAGCCCTGACAAATGTGACCACATGAAATTGATTATTGATATTGTTGAATAATATGAGTGATTTTTCTTTAACTATAACTATTCCTGCAGACCACGTAGATAACATATTTGGCCAGTTTGATAAAAACATAAAGGCCATAGAAAAGGGAATGAACATTTCTTTTATTCCAAGAGATGATTCTATAAAGGTTGTAGGAGACAAGGCTCATGTAGAACACGGAATAATTGTTATTGATGAGCTTTTATCTCTTTCTAAAAAGGGAAGCATTATTACTACTCAGGATGTAAATTACATTATGTCGATTGAACAAGAAAAAATTGAAAACCATGACGTTTCAGATGCTAGAGGCGAAATTATCTGTCATACAACAACAGGTAAGCCTGTGGCACCTAAAACATTAGGACAAAAGAAATATGTTGATGCAATTTCTGACAACATGATTGTTTTCGGAGTTGGACCAGCTGGTACTGGTAAAACATACCTTGCCATGGCAAAGGCTATCACAGCTTTTAAAAACGAAGAAGTATCTAGAATCATTCTTACAAGACCTGCTATAGAGGCAGGAGAAAAGCTAGGTTTTTTGCCAGGTGATTTACAAAGCAAGGTAGACCCATATTTAAGACCACTATATGACGCTTTGTATCAAATAATGGGTGCTGAAAGCTTCCAGCGAAATATGGAAAAAGGTTTAATAGAGGTAGCGCCTCTTGCATATATGCGAGGACGTACACTTGATAATGCCTTTATCATATTGGATGAAGCACAAAATACAACACCAGCCCAAATGAAAATGTTTTTAACACGAATTGGATTTGGTTCTAAAGCAGTTATAACTGGTGATAAAACTCAAAAAGATTTACCAAATGGCGTGAAATCTGGATTGGATGATGCCATGAGTGTTCTGAAAAACATTGATGATATTAAAATCTGCAATTTAGATTCTAAGGACGTTGTAAGACATCCTTTAGTACAAAAGATTGTTAATGCTTATGAGGTTCACGACAAAAAACTAGAAAGCAGAAAAAGGACTAAATAATCATGAGACAGACCGATAGATTTTCGTCAATCAGAGTTGGTTATGCTGTTTTAATTGGAATTATTTTTATAGCTGCAAACACTTTGTTATGTTCTTTGGCTTCAGTATTAATTGATAAATACATATGTATGATAGCAATTAATATTTGTTTTTTCTGTTTGTTTTTGCTGTTAATAATTCGCAGAAGACTTGAGAATAAGTTACCTGAATATAATTACATATCCTATGGGAAGATTGCATTTGTAATAGCTTTGGAATGGGGTATAACCATTTTATGTACTTCATTCGCTCCAAGCTTTTTTGCACCTATGATTGTTCTTCCAATCATAGCAAGCGCAGTTTTTGATGATAGCTTATCAAATGCTTTCAGCCTGTATTTAATAATCATTACGTCTCTTTGCTTTGACTACGGGGCATACATGATACTTTGCTATGTAACCATGGTGCTTTTCGGAAATATGATTACTAATTTTCTTAGACGAAGCGAAAATCTACAAAGGCTGTACGCTTTAGTTATATTATTTGCAACAACAACACTTATTTCCATTATTTTTTATTATTTTAACTATTTAGAGCTTACCTTATCGGTTTTCATCTATGGAATCGGAGTTGGACTTGCAGCTTGTTTAATTACTGTTTGCGTGCTTCCTTTACTTGGTTTGTTTGTGGAAAGAGCACAATTAACAACCTATGAAGGATATTTAGACCCTGATTATTCTTTGTATAACGAAATTCGTAAATTTTCATTTATTGAATTTCAGCATGCTAAAAGAATATCTAATCTTTCTAGAAAATGCGCCAAAGCAATTAATGCAAATGATAGCTTAGCTGCCTGCGCTGCCTTTTATTATCGATTAGGTAAAATCGAAGGCGAGCCCATGATAGATAATGCTATTAAAATAGCAAATGATCATTGTTTTCCAAATGATGTGATTAAAATCATGTCGGAATACGGAGGAATAGTTTCATTACCTAGTACCAAAGAATCTGCCATAGTTCATATGGTTGATTCAGTAGTAACAAAGGTGGAATTATTTGATTCTGACTCAATGAGTAGCTCCTGGAATCAGAATATGGTTATATATCAAACCATTAACGAGCTTTCGCAAAAGGGATTTTACGATAATTCCGGTCTTACAATGAACCAGTTCCTTATAATAAGAGAAATATTAGCAAATGAGGATATTTTAGCATGACAGTTTTAATGGAAAGTGAATGCGAAGTAGGATTTGATTTTGATTATGAAAAGGTAGCAAATGATGTTATTAACACAGCTATCGATCATCTTTCATTTCCTTTTGAAGCAGAATTAAGCGTTACTCTTACAGATGATGATGGTATACACGCCATCAACAAAGAGTTTAGAAACATCGATTCACCTACAGATGTGCTTTCGTTCCCAATGATTGAGTACAAGGCACCTGGTGATTTTTCTGAGATAGAAGACAATGATGATTTATTTAATCCCGAATCAGGAGAAGTAATTCTTGGAGATATAGTACTAAACGTTCCTAGAATCTACAAACAAGCAGAGGAATATGGACATTCGGTACTCCGAGAATACGCTTTTCTTATAGCCCATAGTATGTTACATTTATTTGGGTTTGATCACATGACTGAAGCAGAAGCTGCAGTAATGGAACAAAAACAGAGAGAAATATTAGATATACTTAATATCTCTCGAAACTAACGAAAAGGAGACACTAATCTATGAAAAAACAATTGGTATCCGCATTACTAGTGCTGACAATGGCTATGTCACTTGTTGGTTGCGGCAAAAAAGATTCAGGGGAGGCTGCAGACACAACAATTGATGTAGAGATGGAGGAGCAGGAAGCTCCTGTTGATTCATCAGTTGCTTTTTGGGATCAGACTTCTGAGGATGGTAAGGTTCGAAGCTATCTTTCAGGTGAATGGGTTGACCCAAAGTATGGAAGACAGCGTCCTGTTGCTGTTATGATTGAAAACACAAAGACTTGCTTACCACAATATGGTATTGGCAATGCTGGTGTTATTTACGAATGCGTAGTTGAAGGTGGTATCACACGTATGATGGCACTCTTCGATGATTATACAGGTCTTGACCAGATTGGTAACGTTAGAAGCTCACGTCCATATTATGTTTACTTTGCCAGCGAGTATGATGCAATTTATATGCATGCAGGTGGTAACCCAGCAGCTTTTGAGCTTATCGATGATAAGAATCTTGTAGATAATCTTAATGCTTTAACACTTGAGGGTAAGAAGGGCTCAGCTGCTTCATATCGTACAGGTAAGTCAGAGCACACATTATATACAAACTCAGAGGGCATTGATATTGGTATCAAGAAGTTAGGCTATGATACAGCACTTCCTTCAAACTACGAGCCACATTTCAAATTCGCTGCTGATGGCAATGCTCTTGAGTCAGGTAAGGATTGCCAGGCAATTCAGTTATACTATTACACAAACAAGCCTTATTGGATTTACAATGAGGATGATGGATTGTACTACAGATATGAGTTCAATCAGAAACAGGTTGATGGGGGTTCAGGAAAGCAGCTTACAGCAAAGAACATCATCATTGAAAATGTTGACTGGTGGACATACGAAGGCTCACAGTACTTAGGATATTTACTTTCTTATAACACTGGTACAGGTAAGTACATCACAAATGGTAAGATGATTGATATCGTATGGTCTAAGGACGGCGATACAGATGTTACACATTACTATGATGTAAATACTGGTGAGGAAATCCAGCTTAACATTGGTACTACATGGATTCAGGCTTGTCAGAAGGAATATACTGATGAGACTCAGTACTATGCAAACAAATCAGACTTTAGTAAGGCAAAATAATTAGTTTATGACAAAAAGAAACAAGCGAGGCGATGCCGGTTTCTTAATGCAGGGAAGTATCCTTGCTATAGCTTCAATCATTAGCCGTATTGTGGGACTCATTTATAGAATCCCACTTACGGCTACTATTGGGGATACGGGAAATGATTATTATGGTACCGCTTACGAAATTTACAACATAATATTACTTATATCTTCATATAGCATTCCTCTTGCAGTTTCTAAACTAGTATCTGCAAGAATGG
>JAEEGL015245740.1_pt1 | contig 19208 bp, 13 predicted proteins | sample 9134231 | NCBI WGS metagenome assembly JAEEGL01 (sample SAMN16246548, study PRJNA631951) | gut metagenome | biome: gut microbiome; feature: rumen; material: fiber-attached | host: Bos | place: Iran: Karaj | collected 2018-10 | reverse complement strand
GAGACCAGGTCGATGCGGTACTCCGGGCGGTTGGAATAGACGTAGACCGTGGCGGATTCCTTGTTTATGACGCTGGTGTAGATGTAGATCGCGTAGTCAGTGTCGTTCACGAACACGAAGTCGTCCATGGCGTCTTCGCTGACCGCGGCATCCATGGATGCCGCGCAGTAGTCGACCACCAGGGAGTGGTGATGCCTTTCCACCGTGGTCATGCCCGCGTACATCAGCGCGCCGTAGAGCGTGGATGACGCCTGGCACACGCCGCCGCCCACGCCCGTGGTGACGGAGGTGCCGTAGTACACGGTGCCCACCTCGTAGCCCCTTATCACGCTGCGCTCGCCCACCACTTCGTTGAAGGACACGGTCTCGCCCGGGGCGACCTTGAAGCCGTTGAAGTTGTTGAGCGCGGTCCTCACGTTGCTGCAGCGGGAGGAGGATGAGGTGGTGAGGGGAGTGGTGTATGTCACGATCAGCTGCAGGCCGTTTTCAGCGGAGTCGGAGGACACGCTGGGCAGCTTGATCTCTACCGGCAGGGGGTACAGGGTGGTCTCGGAGCCGCTGCGCATGAGGCTCAGCAGGGTGTTTACGAAGCTTTCCCTGTCCAGTTCGCGCCCGTCCACGGAGGAGGACACTATCATGGGCCGGGTGGGACCCAGGACTATGTCCGCGTCCACGGGCTGAATGAACACGGCGTTGTAGATCTCGTCCACGAACTTGTCCAGCTTGGACTGGTTATAGCTGAGCTCCGTGACGAAGAGCTGGGGATTGATCCTAAGCGACTGGAGCTGATTCGAGCGGTCGGTGTTGGAACCCACGTGCCCCAGGCTCCAGGCGGAGCGCAGTATCTCGTCGGTGTTGAACCTGGCGTCCACCTGCTTGGGGGTGAAGGTCCAGATCCTGTCCTCGAAGGTAAAGGTATAGGAGGCGTTGACCAGCCTGTCCGCCCAGGCGTTCAGGCGGCTCTCGCCCTGCGCCTTGGTGTAGGGGGACATGTCCACGCCGTTTATGTATACGCCCTGGGCGTAGAAGCTGGAGGAGGAAGAGGATGCGCCGCCGAACAGCTTTATCCCCAGGAACACCGCCAGCGCCACCACGACCAGCGCGAATATCGGATTTGAAAACAGGCTGCCGGGCCTGTATCTGCGTTTTGCCATATAAACTCCCGAAAAAAATAGACCAGCAAATATTATACTACAAAAATCTGCGGCACGCAAGTGCGCGGCGGCAAAAAAGCTGAAAATCCGGGGCGGAACGGGAGCGCAAACTGCCGCTTGCAAGTTTTTGATAAATGTAGTATAATACAATGGACTATGTATGTAAGCATTCGTGGAGGGGCTATGGAACACAGGGTAGTGGTGCTGGACGGCTACAGTCTTCTGTTCAGGGCGTTTCATGCGCTGCCCATTATGGACAACGGCGAAGGCGAGTACACCAACGCCGTGCACGGCTTCATGCTGATGCTGCAGAAGGTGCTTTCCTCCGAAAAGCCCACCGCGCTGGCTGTGGCGTTCGACGTGGACAAGCACACCTTCCGCCACGAGAAGTGCGATTTTTACAAGGCCAACCGCGCGCCCGCGCCCGAAGAGTTCAAGCCCCAGGCGGAGCTTGTAAAGCGCCTGCTCCCCGAGATGGGCATAAAGGTGCTGGAAAAGCAGGGCTTCGAGGCGGACGACATACTGGGCACGGTGAGTTTGGAGTGCGAAAGGCGGAAGATCCCCTGCCTGCTGGTCACGGGCGACCGGGACAGCTACCAGCTGGCGGGCGAGTACACCACCATCCTGTACACCAAGCGGGGCATAAGCGACACGGTCAGGGTCACTCCCGAATGGATAAAGGAAAACTACGGCCTGGAACCCAGGCAGCTCATAGACGTCAAGAGCCTGATGGGCGACCAGTCTGACAATATCCCCGGCGTGGCGGGCATAGGCGAAAAGACCGCCGTAAAGCTCATACAGAAATACGGCAGCGTGGAAAACGCGCTGAACGGCGCGGACGCGGGGGAAAAGGGCGCGCTCAGGGAAAAACTGTTAAACGGCAGGCAGGACGCCATGACCAGCCGCTTTCTGGCGGAGATAGTCCGGTCCGTCCCCATAGACATGGACTTTGACGGCTGGACGACGGACGCCCTCGCGGGCGGGTACGAAACGTTAAAGCGCTTAAAGCTCACCCAGGTGATAGAGCGTATGGAGCTTAAGCCCGAAGCGCCCGCGCCGGAAAAGACCGAAAGCTTTGCGGCCGTATCGCTTGCCGAGGCGGAGCCGGAAGAGCTGGAAAAAGCGGTAAAGCCGCTTATGGACGTGCAGGGCATCATAGCGGTGCACGCGGGCGAAAACTTCACCCTGGCCCACATAAACGGCGCCTGCCTGAAAGTGAAAATGCAGGGTGACCTGCTCTCTCCGGGCCTTGAAACCGAGGACGTGCTTAAGTGCCTGAAGGCGCTGTCCGAAGCGGGCCACACGCTCGTGTTCCACGACATAAAGGCGCTGGAAGGGGACACCTCCTTCCTGGAAGGCAAAAGCGAGGACACCATGCTGGCCGCCTACGCGCTCGATCCTTCGAAGGACGTGATGTCGCTTAAGAGCGCCTGCGCCGGTCTGGACTGCGAATATGACGAAACGAATCCCGCGATAAGCGTGATGAGCCTGTGGCTGAAGGCGCAGGCTGCCCTTGACAGGGACGGGCTTACGAAACTCTACCGGGAGATAGAGCTGCCCCTGTGCTTCGTGCTCAAGCGCATGGAGACGGCGGGCTTCCTGGTGGACAGGGAGTATCTGGCAAGGCTGGGGGAGACGTTCCGCCAAAGGCTGGAAGCCGCGGAAAAAGAGGTCTACCGCCTGGCGGGCAGGGAAGTAAACATCAACTCTCCCAAGCAGCTCAAGGAACTGCTGTTCACCGAGCTCAAGCTGCCCGTGCCCGGGGGCAAAAAGACGGCGGCGTCCACTTCCGCGGAAGTGCTGGAGGAATTAAAGGACGACTATCCGGTCTGCGGCTGGATACTGGAGTACAGGAAGTACCAGAAGCTGCAGTCCACGTACATAGACGGGCTGCTTAGTCAGATCTCTTCCGACGGGCGGATACACACCCGCTTTGAGCAGGCGGTGACCGGCACGGGCAGGATCAGCTCCCGCGAGCCCAATCTGCAGAACATCCCCGTAAGGACGGCGGTGGGCCGGGAACTCAGGCGCGCGTTCATACCCGAAGAGGGCTGCGTGCTGGCGGACGCGGACTACAGCCAGATAGAGTTAAGGGTGCTGGCGGCGCTAAGCGGCGACGAAAACATGACGGACGCGTTTGCCCGGGGGCAGGACATCCACGCCTCCACCGCGTCCAGGATATTCGGTGTGCCGATAGAGCTGGTGACGGGGGAAATGCGCTCCCGGGCGAAGGCGGTCAACTTCGGCACCGTGTACGGCATAAGCGGTTTCGGCCTGGCCAGGAACACGGGCGTCACGCCTGCCGAAGCCAGGGGCTTCATAGACAGCTATTTCGCCCGCTATCCCCGGATAAAGGAATATCTGGAGGCGAAAAAGCGGGAGGGGCGCGAGCAGGGCTACGTTACCACGCTGTTCGGGCGGCGCAGGTACCTGCCGGAACTGGAGTCCTCCAATTTCCAGACCCGCGCTTTCGGCGAGCGCGTGGCGATGAACAGCCCCATACAGGGCACCGCGGCGGACATAATCAAGATCGCCATGATAAACACCGACCGGCTGCTCAGGGAAAAGGGGCTCAGGTCCCGCCTGATACTGCAGGTGCACGACGAACTGATACTGGAATGCCCTTCGGAGGAAGCCGAAGCGGCGGGAAATATACTCAAACAGGCCATGGAAGGCGCTGTCACGCTCAAGGTGCCTCTTACGAGCGAGGTACACACGGGAGGAAACTGGGATGAGTGCAAACCGTAACATTTACATTGTGGGGCTGACCGGCGGCATCGCTTCGGGCAAGAGCGAAGCGGCGCGCATGCTGGGCGACATGGGCGCCCGGTGCGTGGACGCGGACGCCATATCAAGGCGCCTGACGGGCGAGCCCGGCGAGACGCTGGACATGATCCGCGCCGAGTTCGGCGACGGCGTGTTCGACGAAAACGGCGCGCTCATCCGTTCCAAACTGGCGGACATAGTGTTCAGCGACCCCGCCAGGCGCAAGGCGCTGGACGCGCTCACCCATCCCCTCATACAGAAGACCATGCTGGACGAGGTGGAGCAGGCGGACAAAGCGGGGGAGAAGATAGTGTTCCTGAACGTGTCGCTGCTGTTTGAGACGGGCATGGACGCCCTGTGCGACGAGACCTGGCTGATAAGCTGCGACGAGGACGTGCAGCTGGAAAGGCTGATGGAGCGGGACAGCATGGACGAGGACCAGGCCAAGGCGCGCATCGCCTCCCAGATGTCCCTGGAAGACAAGACCCGCCGCGCCACTGTGGTGATAGACAACCGGGGCCAGCTGGACAGGCTGTACGCCCAGCTGTCCAATCAGTACCAGGCGCTGGTAAAGAAAGTCAACCGCCTGGACAGGGAAAACGACGAATAATGAAGAAACGGATCTTCTGCGCGCTGCTGGCGCTGGCGCTGGCGTTTTCCGGCGCCGCGTGCGCCGCGGGCATGTCGCGCTTCATAATTGGCACGGTGTACCAGCGGGGTGCGGCCATAAATCCCCTGTACTGCACTCAGAGGGACCTGGTGAGCGTGAACAACCTGGTGTTCGAGGGCGTGATGACGCTGAGCGACGAACTCAGGCCCACGCCGGAGCTGTGCCTGTCCTATTTCGTGAACGGCAAGACGGTCACGTTCGAGCTCAGGCAGAACGTGCGCTTCCACGACGGCACTTACCTAAGCGCCAACGACGTGTACGAGAGCTACCGCAGGATAAAGAACATAGGCGAGAATTCCCCTTATTACAGCCGCTGCCAGTACATAAGCAAGATGGAGGTAGTGGACCTGTACACGGTCAGGGTCACGGGGGAGTACGAAAGCGTGATGACCCTGTACGCCATGACCTATCCCGTGCTGCACCGCAGCACGCTGGACGAGACGCTGCCCACGGGCACCGGTCCCTACATGTACAACTATTCCGACGGGGACTGGATCCAGCTGGACGCCAACCCCTACTGGTGGAAAAGGGCGCCCGTGGTGGACACGGTGTACATCTACCGCTACGACGAGACCGGGGACGCGTTAAGGGCGCTTACCAGCGGTGAAGTCAACGCGGTGCCCACCCGCAGCCAGACCGCGGCGCTGGGCCGCCTGCTGAACGACCGCATGAGCGTGGACTATTCCACCCTTACCTACGAGATGCTCATCCCCAACACTAAAAAGCAGATATTCAACGACGTGCGCACCCGCCAGGCCATAATGTACGCCATAGACACGTCCATAATCGCGAAGAACATATACATGGACATGGTCATGGAGAGCGAGGTGCCGGTGATCACCGGGTCCTGGCTGTACGAGCCCCAGAGCGCCGTGTACTACAAATCCCCGGAAAGGGCGCTGATGCTGCTGAAGGAAGCGGGCTGGGGGGACTTTAACGGCGACGGCATACTGGACAAGGTGGTGGACGGCGTTTTGGTGCAGCTGGAGTTCACCATCACCACCTGCGTGGACGACGCCGCCAACACCCGCGCCCACGCCGCGGAGCTGATCAGCGACCAGCTCAGGATACTGGGCATAAACATAAGCGTGAGCACGGTCAGCAAGTCTTCTCTGCAGAAGCGCCTTAAGAACGGGGACTTCGAGATGGTGCTGTGCGGCATAAACCTGTCTATAATGCCGGACCTCACCTTCCTGCTGAATTCACAGGGGCGCATGAACTATTCCGGCTATTCCTCGGCGGACATGAACTCGTTTTTAAGGCAGCTGTACGACGCCAAGGACGAGACGACGTTCAAGGCAGTGATGAGCCAGATACAGCTGAAGATCGCGGAAGACCTGCCGTTCCTGGGGCTGTTCTTCAGGAAGGGCACGCTAATGACCACTTCCCAGGTGAGCGGCCTGGGAGCCATAATCGAGGGAGACGTGTTCAAGGGCTTCGAGTACATCGAGTTCCTTGAGACCAGATAGATATTTGCAAAAAAAGGGAGAAATTATGGACTTATTGCGGCTTTACGGCACCCAGGAAAACGTTACGAAACAGCAGCAGCGTTTTGAAAGCGTGAAAAGCGCGTTCGCCGGCATATTCGGCGATGCGGAAGGCGCCTGCCTTATCTCCGCTCCCGGCAGGACTGAGATAGCGGGCAACCACACCGACCACAACCACGGGCGGGTGCTCGCCGCCAGCGTGGATCTGGACACCGTGGCGCTGGTCAGGAAAAACGGCACTGACACGGTGCGCCTGGTCTCGGACATGCTGAAGGCGCCGGTTGAGTGCGACCTAAAGCAGCTTGATCCCGTAAAGGAAGAAGCGGGCACCAGCCCCGCGCTGGTAAGAGGCATGGCGGCCGGGCTCAAAAACCGGGGCTATGAAGTGGGCGGCTTTGACGCCTACGTGACCAGCAATGTATTGAGCGGCAGCGGCTTAAGCTCGTCCGCCGCCTTCGAGGTGCTGGTGGGCAAGATATTCAGCGCCCTGTTCAACTCGGACGCGCTGTCCGCGCTGGACAACGCCGTGGTCGCCCAGTGGGCCGAAAACAACTATTTCATGAAGCCCTGCGGGCTGATGGACCAGATGGCGTCCTCCGTGGGCGGACTGGTGGCCATCGATTTCGGCGTGACTCCCGCCAGGGTGGAAAAGATAGAATACGACTTCGCCGGGAAGGGCTACTGCGCCTGCGTGGTGAGCTGCGGCGGCGAGCACGGCAACCTGACGGACGAATACGCCGCCATACCTGCCGAGATGAAGCAGGTGGCGCGGCTGCTGGGCGGCGAGACGCTAAGGGACGTGGCGGACAGGATCGAGTCCTCCATACCCATGCTCAAAAACAAGGTGCCCGACCGGGCGATACTGCGCGCCCTGCACTTCCTGGACGAGGACAGGCGCGTGCCCGAACTGGTCAACTGCCTTAAAAGCGACGACTTGGAAGGCTTCTTCAAAGGCATAATCGAGAGCGGCGAAAGCAGCTGGAAACTGCTGCAGAACCTGTACGTGGCGGGCTCTTCCAACCAGGAAATGCCCCTGGCGCTGGAGATGAGCCGTCGCTTCCTTGAGGGCAGGGGCGCGTGGAGGGTGCACGGCGGCGGATTCGCGGGCACCATACTCGCCTTCGTGAAGCTTAGTGACCTGCCCGCATACACCGAATATATGGAAGCGGTGTTCGGCAAAAACGCCGTGAAGCCGCTGTTCTTAAGACCGGTCGGAGCGGTCAGGCTGTGAGGCTCGTAAGCGGCAGCGAAAACGAGACGTTCCGTATCGGCAGGGCGCTGGGCAGCTGCCTGAAAAAAGGGGACACGGTGCTGCTCAGAGGCGACCTTGGCACGGGCAAAAGCGTGCTCGCCCGGGGGATCGCCTCCGCGCTGGGCATCGACCGGCCCATGGCGAGCCCGTCCTTCACCATAATGCAGCCCTACGAGGGCGTCTGCCCGGTGTACCACTTTGACCTGTACCGCCTAAGCGACCCGGAGGAGATATACTTCGCGGGCCTCGAGGAGCACATTGGCGGGGACGGCGTGGCGGTAATAGAGTGGCCGGAGATACTGGACGAAAAGCCGTCCGTCCGCTGCGAGATAGAGATTTCCCGGGGAGAGGGATACGAAACGCGCGAGCTGGAGGTCGGGTGCACCGGCATGGACGGGCGCGCGCAGGAGATATACCGCCTCCTCGAACCGTTTTCGGAGGCGAAAGCTTGAACATATGCGCGCTTGATACCGCTTCCCTGGCCTGTTCCGTCGCGCTGATGACGGACGGGAAGCTGAGGGGCGAAAGACTTTCCAACAACGGGCTCACCCACTCCCAGACGCTCATGCCCATGCTGGAGGAGCTGTTAAGGAGCGAAGGGCTGCGCCCCGCGGACATAGACGTATTTGCCGCCGTGACGGGGCCCGGCTCCTTTACGGGCGTGCGCATAGGCGTTTGCGCGGCAAAGGGGCTGTGCGAGGCCACGGGCGCGAAGGCCGCAAAAGCGGACGCGCTGGAGACGCTGGCCTGGGCCGCCGCCTTCGAAGGGCCGATACTGCCCATACTTGACGCGAGGCGGCAGCAGGTGTATACTGCCCTTTTCAGGAAATCGGGGGGAGAGCTCGCACGGCTCACGGACGACATGGCCGTGCCGCTTGCCGAAATACTGGCTTCCCTGCCCGAAAACGAGCGCGTGCTGGTCACGGGCGACGGGCTGAACGTGCACGAAACAGCGGTTAGGGCGGCGCTGGGGGACAGGGCGGTTATCGCGTCCCAGTCCCAGAGAGTGATACGGGCGTCCGCCGCCTGCGAGATAATATACGCAAGGCCGGAGCTGCTTATGGACGCGCTGGAGCTCACGCCCCTTTATTTAAGGATGTCCCAGGCGGAAAGGGAACGGGCGGAAAGGCTGAAAAGCGAATGACCCTCCGCTGCCTGACGGACGATTCCCTGCTGGACGGGATGATGGCGGTCGAGCAAAGCAGCTTTGCCTCCCCCTGGAGCCGGGAAGACGTTAAAAGCACGCTGACTTCCCCGTGGCTGCGCGTAATAGGCGCGTTTGAGGGGGAAGAGCTGGTCGGCTGGGGCTGCGCGGGAGTGAATCCTCCCGAGGCGCGGCTGATGACCGTAGCGATACTGCCCGGCTCCCGCCGCAAAGGTCACGGAAGACAACTGCTCAGGGCGCTTTTGCAGGCGGCAGCGGACGCGGGCTGCGGTTACATGGAACTGGAGTGCCGCAGAAGCAATCTGCCCGCCCAGCGGATGTACACGACAAACGGGTTCATAAAGGTGGGCGTGTCGAAGGGCTATTATACCGACACGGGCGAGGACGCGTTCATATACTGCCTGCCCGCGCTGCCCGAAGGACACCCGGAAAACGACCCGTATATCACCGAAAACTGACGGAGGACGCCTTTGGAATTCACATATTCCGGCATAAAACTGCATTATGAGATCGCCGGGCAGGGCGGCTGGGTGACCCTGCTGCACGGCTGGGGAGGCTCCGTTCAGAGCTTCTTGGGCGTACAGAATCAGCTGTGCGGCCGCTTTAAGGTGCTGAACCTGGACTTTCCGGGCTTCGGCGCCAGCGAGGAACCCGGTGAAGACTGGGACGTGGGCGGGTACGCGAAGTGCGTGCTGGCGCTCATGGATGAACTCGGGATCGAAAAGACCGCGCTGATCGCCCATTCCTTCGGAGGCAGGGTGGCACTTAAAATAGCCGACCTGCGGCCCGGCATCGTGTCAAAGCAGGTGCTTACCGGCTGCGCGGGGCTCAAGGCGGAGGAGAGCAAAAGCGGCGTTTCCCTGGCGTCCCGGCTCAAAAAGGTGTACGACAATCCCCTTACACGGCGCGTGCTGGGGGACGGGGGCGTCGAGAAGCTGAACAACGCCGTAAGGAGCCGTTTCGGGTCGGAAGACTACAAAAACGCCTCTCCGCGCATGAGGGAGATATTCAAAAAGGTCATCGACGAGGATCTGTCATACTGCCTTGGCAGGGTCGCCTGCCCGACGCTGCTGGTGTGGGGCGAGTACGACACCGCCACTCCACTGTGGATGGGCAGGAAGATGGAGCAGGAGATAAAGGACGCCGCGCTCATCGTGTTCGAGGGCGGCGCGCACTACGCGTATATCGAACAGTTCGGCCGCTTTATGGCGATAGTAAACAGCTTTCTGGGGGCATAGTTATGTGGAGTTTGCTGATATTGGAACTTGCGCTGACCTGGCTGGGGCTTAACCTGGTCTCGCTGCACTATATCCACATGCTGCAGCTGGAGAGCTACCAGCCCGACGGCTACATGCGCCATCTGATGCGCTACAAGGCGGAGTGGCAGGGCGTGACGCTGCTGACGGGGGCGATCTGCCTGGCCGCGCAGCTGATACTGCCCACGATCATCTTCCCCCTGTTCACCGGAGAAAGGGTGTACTCGATGATAAGCTCCCGGGTGCTGATAATGGCGTTTTACGCGTTCATGTGCGCGCGGGAAGGCTACGGATTCTTTACCGCTAAGCCTAAAAAGCCCCTGGTGTACACCAAACGCTGCAAGCGCCTGATCGCCGCAAACGCTTTGGTCACGCTTCTGTGCGTGGCGCTGCTCGCCCTGATAGTCGCCCGCTTCGACTCCTCCGACCGGCAGACCATGCTCATGTGGGTGTCGCCCATGGCGCTCATCGCGGCGCTGCCGTTCATAGTGTACCTGAGCTCCCGGGCGATTCTACCCGTGGAAAACGGCATAAACGAGGGCTACAAGCGCGCGGCGCGGGAAAAACTGGCCAAAAATCCCAAACTCGTCAAGGTCGCCATCACCGGTAGCTTCGGCAAGACGGGCACCAAATACGCCCTGGGCACCATACTTGAGGGCAAGTACAAGACCTACATCAGCCCCGGTTCAACCAACACTCCCATGGGCCTGTGCACGGTCATAAACAACCGCATGCCGGGCGACGAGCAGGTGTTCCTGGCGGAAATGGGCTCCCGCCACGTGGGCGACATAAAGGAGCTCACCCAGATCGTCGCTCCCGACATAGCGCTTATCACTTCCGTGGGCGCGCAGCATCTTGAGACCTTCGGAAACGTGGAGACGGTGGCAAAAGCCAAGTACGAGCTTATAGAGGCGCTGGGCAAAAAGGGCAAGGCGTTCTTCGCCTCCGACGGCGCTTTCGTGGACAAGATGTACGAAAAGGCTTCCTGCCGGAAGTTCCTAAGCGGGCTTGAGAACCCCGCCTGCGACATGTGGGCGGAAAACATAGAGACCGGCGCCTTCGGTTCCCGCTTCGAGCTGGTGACGAAGGACGGAGAGCGCCAGGCGTGCGAGACCGAGATCCTCGGGCGGCACAACCTGTCCAACCTGGTCCTGTCCGCCCTGGCGGCGAAGGAGATGGGGCTGTCCCTTGAAGAGATAGCGGCGGGCATCTCACGCTTAAAGCCCGTCGAGCACCGCCTGCAGCTGATAAAGGGCGATATAAACGTGCTGGACGACGCGTTCAACTCCAACCCCGTGGGCGCGAAGGAAGCGCTGAGGATACTTTCCTGCTTCCCCGGGAAGCACCTGGTGGTCACCCCCGGTTTCGTGGAGATGGGCGCGGACGAGGAAAAATACAATTTCGAGCTGGGCGGACAGATCGCCCAATACTGCGACGCCGCCATACTGGTGGGCAAAAAGCACACCGCGCCAATACTCAAGGGGCTCATAAAGGCGGGCTTCAACCGCGGGAGCGTCATCCAGGTGGACAGCCTTAACGAGGGTTCCAGGCGGATAAGGGAGTTCATCTCTTCCGGCGACGCGGTGCTGTTCGAAAACGACCTGCCCGACAATTACAACGAAAACTGATTTATTCCACACACAGGAAGGACAAACTATAATGAAACTTAAACTGGCAGTCATCTACGGCAGCCGCTCCTGCGAGCACGACGTGTCGATCATCTCCGCGCTGCAGGCGGCGGGCAAGGCGAATCCCGAGGAATACGATATCGTATACGTATATATCGACAAAAACGGGGACTGGTACACCGGCTGGCGCCTGAACGACATCAGGCTGTACCGTGACTTCGACCCCAAAGCCGCCACCCGCGTGATCCCCATGGGCGAAAACGGGAAACTGGTGCTGCTTCAGCATCCCTCGGATAAGCTGCTGCCCTTCGGCTACCTAAAACGCGTGGCGGAAGCGGACGTGTGCCTGCTGGTGCTCCACGGCATGAACGGCGAGGACGGCACACTGCAGGGCATGCTGGAGATGTGGCAGGTGCCATACACATCTTCCGGAGTGATGGGCAGCGCCCTGGGCATGGACAAGATCGTCATGAAGCAGGTATTCAAGGCCAACGGGCTGCCCGTGGTCAGGGACGTGTGGACGGACCGCAATTCCATCAAGAAGGACAAAAAGGCGGTCATGGAGCGCATCTGCTCCAGCCTGAATTTCCCCGTGTACGTGAAGCCCGCGAACCTGGGCTCCTCCATAGGCATCTCCCGGGCGGAGGACATGGACGGCCTGTCCGAGGCTCTGGACGTGGCGGCGGGCTACGACCGCAGGATCCTCATAGAGGAAGCGGTGCAGGACCTGATGGAGATCAACTGCTCCGTGCTGGGCTTTGACGGCGAGGCGGAAGCGTCGGTGACCGAAATGCCCGTGAGCTGGACGGAGTTTCTGTCCTTTGACGACAAGTACCTGCGGGGCGGCAAGGGCGGAGCGAAGGGCTCGAAGACTGCCGGCACCAAGGGCGGCATGGCGAACCTGAGCCGCAGGATGCCCGCGCCCATATCCGAAGAGATGACCCGGAAGGTGGAAGAGATGGCGATCACCGCGTTCAACGCCCTGGACTGCAAGGGAGTGGCGAGGGTGGATTTCCTTTTGGACAAGGCCACGAACGAACTGTACGTGGGCGAGATAAACACCATCCCCGGCTCCCTGTCCTTCTATCTGTGGGAGGAAAAGGGCCTGAAATTCGACAAGCTCATAGACAAAATGGTGGAGTACGCCTTCAAAGCCAAGGCGGAGAAGAGCGAAAACGTGTTCTCCTATTCCTCCAGCATACTCAGCGGCTCCGCGGGAGCGAAAGTCGCGAAAAGATAGGCTTTTTCCGGGTAGCTCTTCCTTTTCCGCGGCGCGGCATAATATATTTGTCACAGGAGCAAGCATATGCGCAGATTTATAATGAACCTGCTGCCCCAGCTCAAGGACATCTACTCTCCCGGGGAGGCGAATTCCCGGGGGAGACTGATATCCCTTGTCTCCAGCCTTGTGACTTCGTTTTACAACGTTTTCATAACGGGCATATTCTACACGGGCTTCCTGTCCATGTACGGCATATCCATAACCGGCGTGGGCATCGTGTCGTTCATTCCCTACATAGGAAGCCTGTTCTCTCTGTTCAGCCCCTTCGTGCTCAAAAGGTTCCAAAAGCGCAAGACAGTCATGCTGTCCAGCAAGCTGTGCTTTTATTTCCTGTTCATCGTCGCCACCACGCTCATGCCCACCTTCGTCACCGACGGGCAGGCGCGGCTGTACTGGCTGATAGGCATACTGTTCGTGGCGTACGCCCAGTACGCGCTGTTTTCCCCGGGCATCACCGTGTGGTTCTACAACTTCTATCCCAAGGAAAACGAGCGGCGCACCCGCTACATATACTTTAACCAGTTGTTTTCTTCGATAATGAGCAGCCTGGTGCTGCTGGTGAGCGGCGTGATAACCGACGCGGTGAGCGGCTCCAGCCACCAGAACACCATTATCCTCGCGCTCAGGTATTTCGCGTTTCTGCTGGTGATCATCGACGTGACCGCCCAGTCCCGGGCTACGGAATATCCGTATCCGGACAGGGGCTCCATGCGCCTTAAGGACGTGTTCACCGTGCCCATCAAAAACCGGAAGTTCATGATGTGCATGCTGCTCATGTTCTTCTGGAACTTCATCTGCAACCTGAACAACGGCACCTGGAACTACCATCTGCTCAACCACATGGGCTTCGGCTACACCGTCATAAACCTGATGAGCGTGAGCTACACGGTGCTGCTGCTGGTGTTCAGCAAGATGTGGCGGAAGCTGTTAAGGCGCTTAAGCTGGGTAAAGACCTTCGGTGTGTGCTGCCTGCTGTCCATACCGATAGACCTGATGCTGTTCATGATGAACCGGCACATCCGGGGGCTGTACGTGCCTTTGTCCCTGTGGCAGAACGTGATAAACGTGGGGTATAACCTAAGCTACGCCAACATCCTGTACATGAACCTGCCCGACGGCGACTCCACCAGCTATATCGCGTTCTATTCGGTGGGCGCGAACCTCTTCGCGTTCATAGGCATGATCACGGGCGTTTGGATAGTGAATCTCAGAAGCGACACGCCGTTCCTGTTCATGGGCTTTGAGATATATACCGTGCAGCTGACCATGCTGGTGCACGTAGTGTGCCTGCTGATAATGGGGCTGATGTGCTTCTTCCTGTGGCGAAGGTTCACCAGCGAAAGCGAGATAAAACTCGTGGAGATCACATGAAAAAACTCCCGCGTCGCCTGACAGGTGCGCGGGAGTCATGCTTCGTTCCAGAAATCCGTGAGCGCGCCTGCCAGCGCGCTTTCTTTTATGCGTTTCGGGCGCAGGTGACCGGGCAGCAGGCGCCGGTAGGCGGGCAGGCTGTAGCGTTCGTCGATAAACAGGAGCGCGCCTCTGTCGGTGTCCGAACGGATCACACGGCCCGCCGCCTGCAGGCACTTGCCTATGCCGGGGTACACGTAGGCGGTCACGAAGCCGTTTTCGTCCTTTTCGTCGTACAGGGCTTTTAAGCAGTCCCTTTCAAAACCTATCTGGGGCATACCAACGCCCACGATGGCCGCGCCTATCAGTCTTTCTCCAGCCAGGTCCACGCCTTCGGAAAACACGCCGCCCAGCGCGATAAAGCCCACCAGGGACGTTTTGGGCGCGTCCTCGAAGCTGTCCAGAAAAGCCTTGCGGGCGGCTTCGTCCATGTTCCGGGCCTGCCTGATGGCGCGGATTTCAGGGGCGATAAGGGTGAATTCCCGGTATACCGCCTCTAGGTACGAGTGGCTGGGGAAGCAGGCGATGTAGTTGCCCGTTCTGCTTTCCGCAAGCGTTTTGAGCGCCTGCGCCACGCGGGGAGCGCTTTCGCCGCGCTTTGAGAACACCGCGGGGATGTCCAGGCACAGGCTTTTAAGGTTTTCGCGGGGAAAAGGGGAGGGGAGGGAGAGCGTCTCGTCGCCCCTGTCCCTGTCCAGCCCCAGCAGGTAGGAATAATGCTCGACGGGCGATAGCGTCGCGGAGAACAGCAGCGCGCCCCGGGCTTTTCTGAGCACCCGGGAGATCGCCTGGGTGGGCTGCCACAGCCAGATCTTCCGCTGCGCGCCGCCTTTGTCGGACAGGCTGAGCACCCGGTGGGTGGCGGTGTCGAAGTTCTCCGAGGCGCGGATAAACGCCAGGCAGTCGAAATACAGCTGTTTTAAGTCCTCCGCAAAGGACAGGTCCAGCCCCAGCAGGGGACGCAGTTCGTCCCCCAGTGCCCTGAGCGCGCCTATAAGCGTGTCGGGCTTTTCAAGGCTCATTTCGGGCACGGAGGCCGCGGGCAGCAGCGAGAGCACCCCGTTCACGGCGCTTATGAGCGGCGCGAAAAAGGACACCCCTGGGTCGAGCCTGGCCAAAAACGCCTTGAGCGCCTTTTCGCCGATGGAGGCGGAATGCATCTCCGTCACCCGCCCGGGCAGGTTGTGGGCTTCGTCTATCAGCAGCGTAAAGCGGCACGCCCGGTCGAAAAAACGGCGCAGCTTCACGGCGGGATCGAACACGTAGTTGTAGTCGCAGATTATCACCTGGGCGGTCTCGCACAGCGCCAGTGAAAGCTCAAACGGGCAGAGTTCGAACCTGTCCGCCAGAGCCAGGATCTCCTCCTGACCGAATTCATCCGTGCCCCAGCTTTCCTTCACCGCGTTTTTCTGCCGGTCGAAATAGCCTTTCGCCCTGGGACACAGGGCGGGGTCGCAGTTTATATGGGGCGTGGGGCAGAGCTTGCGCTTGGCGAACAGGGACACGCTGCGCAGTTTCAGCCCGTGCCTGCGCATGAGCTTAAGGCAGTTTTCCGCCGCCAGCCGCCCCGTGGAGCGGGCGGTCAGGTAAAACACTATATCGGTCAGCCCTTCGCCCAGCGCCTGCACCGCGGGGTACAGCGCCGCGGCGGTCTTGCCTATGCCGGTGGGCGCCTGGGCAAGCAGGCAGGTCCTGCCCTTTATCGTTTCGTATCCGCGCTCGGAAAAGATTTTCTGGCCGTCGCGGAAGCTGTCGAAGGGGAAAGCGACTTCCCTTGCCGAGGGCAGGGCGCTTTTCAGGTAGTCGTCCGAGCGCTTCAGGCGGGTGACGTACTCGTCCAGATAGGTGAAAAACCGGTTTTCCAGCAGTTCGAAGCTGTATTCCCGGGCGAACACGCGGCTGTGCCCGGTCAGGGAGGAATACTTTAGCCGCACTTCCGCCCGGGGCAGGGAGTTCAGCTTAAGCTCCATGTAGGCGTAGATCTCCGCCTGCGCCCAGTGCACGGGATAATCGTTTTCCCTGACGGCGGAGGGCGGCACGGCGGGGATCTTTATCTCCTCCACCACGCAGGCAGTCCCGTCCAGCAAAAGCCCGTCTATGCGCCCCTGGACGAGCAGCTCGATATCACGGTATTCCAGTTTGAGCTTTACCGGCACTTCCGCCTGCAGCGCGCCCTCGTAGCCGCTTTGCACCATAAGATGCCCTTTGGCGCCTTCCTGCATCCGGGCAAATGCATTGGAGGCGGGGATAAGATCCCCGCCTTCGTAATATGTTTCGGCTATGGTGCGTACGTTTACGGAATATGTCATCAGTCGTAGACCTGGATTATGGCGCACTTAAGGTAGCGCGTTTCGGTGCTGGCGGGCAGCACGGGGTGATCGTGCCCCTGGGAGCGCAGTTCCACGAAGCGCAGGCGCTTTTTGGAGTCCCGTGCGGCGGTGTTTATGACCTCGACGAATTTGTCCTCGCTCACGTGCTGGCTGCAGGAACAGCTTACGAGGAAGCCGCCGTTTTTGACCAGCTTCAGGCCCCTTAAGTTGATCTCCTTGTATCCCCTCAGGGCGCTTTCCACCTGGGCGCGGGTCTTGGTGAAGGCGGGGGGATCCAGTATCACCACGTCGAACTTTTCCTTCGCGTCGGTGAGCTCGCGCAGGTGGTCGAAGCAGTTGTGCGCCTCGAACCGGGCGTTGTCAAGGCCGTTTATGCGGGCGTTTTCCCGGGCGACCTCCACCGCTTCCTCCGAAATGTCGACGCCCAGCACGCTTGCGGCGCCCGCCTTGGCCGCATGCAGGGCGAAAGAGCCGTTGTGGGTAAAGCAGTCCAGCACGCGGGCGCCTTCGCACAGGCGCATGACTTCCCGCCGGTTCTCCTTCTGGTCCAGGAAGAAACCCGTCTTCTGGCCGTTTATCACGTCCACCAGGAACCGGATGCCGTTTTCGACCATTTCCACCCTTTCGGGCACTTCGCCGTACAGCAGGCCCGTGGTCTGCTCCATGCCTTCCAGCCGCCTTACGGGCACGTCGCTGCGCTCGTATATGCCGGCGGGGGAGCAGGTCTCGACCAGCCCTTCGACTATGGCGTCCTTCCATTTTTCGATGCCCAGGGACAGGCTCTGAATGACCAGCGTGTCCGCGAACTTGTCGACTATGAGCCCGGGCAGGAAGTCGCTTTCGGAGAACACCAGGCGGCAGCTGTTTATGTCGCAGAAGCGCTGCCGGTACTCGAAGGCGGTCCTGATGCGGTTTTTGAAAAACTCTTTGTCAACCTTTTCGTCCCGGTAGGTGAGCATCCTTAACGCGATCTGGGAATTGGGGTTGTAGAACGCCTGGCCCAGGAAGGTGCCCTTGGAGCTTTCGACGTTCACCACGTCGCCGGGTTCGAAATCTCCCTGCGCACGGTCTATGTCGCTGGCGAATACCCAGGGGTGCCCGCTGCGTACGCGGGCTTCGCGGGTGGGACGAAGTATCGCTTTTGCCATGTTTTACCTCAGTTCTATTTCAAGTTCAAGAGTGTATGTGCCAGGTCCGACGGTGTATTTTTCGTCCTGCCGGGTGCTCCAGGCCATCTGCCCGCCTATGCCCGCGTGGGCGGCGTCTATGTGCAGGGTGGTGTCGTGCCTTATGGGTATCTCATGCTCGTGCATGGCGTCCCTCAGGTCGCAGGGGGTGTAGTTGTGGGCGTCGAAATGGAAGGAGGAGGGGGAACTGAAGCGGATCGCCCGTCCGTCTTCCGAAGCCAGCGACACCCGCAGGGTCTTTTCGTGGCCGCCGTTCTCGGCGGGGGGATTGTACGGGAAATGCGTCTCTTCGACTTCGCAGGCGTACACGCCCATGCGGGAAGCCAGGCAGCGGTCCGGATAGCTTTCCCCGGGTCCCATGCCCAGCCATTCCAGATGCCGGAAATCTCCCGGCAGGGTGAAGCTGAGCCCAAGCCTTTCAACGCACTTTATGCCGCTTAGGCGGAAGCACGCCTCCAGGTTTATGCGCCCGTCGCCGCTGATGAGCAGGCGGGTGGTGACGTCTGCGCAGGCTTCGTCTATGAGCGTGGAAGTCAGGCGTGTCGACCTTTCTATCATCACCCTTCCGTCCGACAGGGCGGACGCGGACAGGGAGAGTATTTTGCGCACGCAGTTTTCGGGGGCAAAGGCGGAGAAATTGTCCCATTCGCCCCAGTCGGGACCTGCGTTCAGGCCGCTCAAGCCCCTTATCAGGCATTCGCTCAGGCCGCTTAACATGTATTCCCTGCCGCCTACGGCTATGGAGACTATGTTGCCGGAGGACTTGAGCAGCTGCAGCGTGAAGCCGTCCCCCGTGACGCATATCTCGCCCCGGGCCTCGTCGAAACGGGCGGGGGAGTACCTGCCCTTTCTGACAGGCAGCGGCAGCGCGTCTATGGAGAACTGGAAACTGAGGGCCTCGTCGCCGTCCGTATCCAGGTCCATGTCTATCCAGCACGCCTGTCCGGGCAGCCGCGCGGGGCCGGCCTCGAAACGGTGCTCCTGCATGGGTTCAAGGGCGGGCAGAAGCAGTTCGCCCGTGGACTGGGCCTCGCCGTCGGCGTAGGCGGTCCAAGTGAGCCTGAGCGCGGGCACGGGAGTGAACAGGTTGCGGTTTTTTATGACGTAGCCCTTTTCGGCCTTCTCTATGAACAGCGGGCGGTATATGAAAGCCATCTCCGCGCCCGCGGGCTTCACGGTGAGCTCGTGGTTCACTATGCCGTTTAAGCACATGAAGCGGGGGCAGAAGGGATCGGTGACGCTCTCGTAGAAGTCCCCGCCGTAGCCGGGGAAGCGGTTTCCGTTTTCGTCCGTCTGCCACAGCGCCTTGTCCTGGAAATCCCACACGAAGCCGCCCTGGAAGCGGGGATAAGTCTCGGTGAGCTTCCGGAAATACTCGAAGCCGCCGCCGGAAGACAGTATCTGGTAGGCGTACTCGCACAGCAGCACGGGGCGCTCGTCGTCCGCGTCGGACAACAGTTTTTCGATCTGTTCCACGGCGGGATACATGGGGCAGCGGATGTCGCTTATGCTCTTTCCGGGAGCGCCGGATTCGTACTGTACGGGGCGGGTGGGGTCGTAGTACTTGAGCCAGCCCGCCATGGCGGCGTGGTTGGGCCCCAGGCCGCTTTCGTTACCCAGG
>JAEEGL013824190.1_pt1 | contig 19208 bp, 13 predicted proteins | sample 9134231 | NCBI WGS metagenome assembly JAEEGL01 (sample SAMN16246548, study PRJNA631951) | gut metagenome | biome: gut microbiome; feature: rumen; material: fiber-attached | host: Bos | place: Iran: Karaj | collected 2018-10 | reverse complement strand
GGGAAGGAGTCTAGAAATGTATTCATTGGAAGAATTAAGGGCAGTAGACCCTGAAATCGCGTCTCTTATTGAGAAAGAGGTAGATCGTCAGAACGATCACATCGAACTTATTGCATCTGAGAACTGGACAAGTAAGGCTGTAATGTCAGCTATGGGAAGTCCGCTTACCAACAAATATGCAGAAGGACTCCCAGGAAAAAGATATTATGGCGGCTGTTATGTAGTAGATGAAGTAGAAAAGATCGCCATTGAGAGAGCCAAAGAGCTGTTCCACTGCGACTATGCAAACGTTCAGCCACACTCAGGAGCTCAGGCAAACCTTGCTGTACAGTTTGCTCTTCTTCAGCCAGGGGACACAATCATGGGTATGAACCTCAATCAGGGCGGACATTTAACTCATGGTAGTTCAGCTAATATTTCCGGAACATATTATAAAGTAATCCCTTATGGTGTAGACGAGAACGGTGTTCTTGATTATGAGGAGATGTACAGACTTGCTGTAGAGCACAAGCCTAAGCTGATCATCGCTGGTGCTTCAGCTTACTGCAGAACAATTGATTTCAAGAAATTCAGAGAAGCTGCTGATGCATGCGGAGCAGTTCTTATGGTAGATATGGCGCACATTGCAGGCCTTGTAGCTGCAGGTGTTCATCCAAGCCCATTCCCATATGCTGATGTTGTAACAACTACAACACACAAGACACTTCGTGGACCAAGAGGAGGACTTATCCTTTGGAATCAGACTGCTCAGGACAAGTATAAATTCAACAAGGCTGTATTCCCTGGAATTCAGGGTGGTCCACTTGAGCACGTTGTTGCTGCCAAGGCTGTTTGCTTCAAGGAAGCTCTTTCACCTGAGTTTACAACCTATGGTCAGAACGTTGTTAAGAACGCCAAGGCTCTTTGCAAGGGACTTATGGACAGAGGCATCAAGATCGTTTCTGGTGGTACAGACAATCACCTTATGCTTGTTGACCTTACAAACTTTGGTCTTACAGGAAAAGAAGTAGAGGCATGGCTTGACGATGCTCATATCACAGCAAATAAGAACACTATTCCTAACGAGCTGCAGTCTCCATTTGTTACAAGTGGTATCCGTCTTGGAACACCAGCTGTAACTACTCGTGGAATGAACGAGGAAGACATGGACAAGATCGCAGAGGCTATTGCTATCGTTATCAAGAATAAGGGTGAGAAAAATGATGATGCTAGAGCAATCATCGCTGAGCTCACAGCTAAATATCCTCTTAAGTAATCAGAATAAGATTAATTTTTGGTGTTTTTGAAATAATACGCGCATCATTCCCAAAAAGAATGGTGCGCTTTTTTTCGGGCTTTGAAAAGGTGTCTAAATTGTATATAATGAATATACAATTATAATAAATAGCAGAAAATAAGACAATTATAGCGCTATTATCAAATTAATCAACTAAAATATCAAAAATGTATTGACAACTTATGACCCCATGCATATAATAAAAACATCTAAAGAAACAAAATACTTCTCCAAAGATAATCAGATCAATTGGAGAAAGAAAGGTAGGTACACTCCAAAGGGATAGTTAGTTAAAATATTCAGAGAAAGGATGGTACGGACCACCAAACTAAGAAGTAAGGTTCTATAAAAAAGTTTTAAAGTTTTGTTTTAGGATTTAGGTTTTAGAAATACAGCTATCGAGTACATGATAAGTGGTAATTGCAATATTAACAGCTTGCAGCCACAGCATCTAAATGCAAAAGTTAATGGAAAGAAGGGGCTGAGAAACCGGAGGATTAGTCCATTGGACGAAATAAAGGAAGTTAATAAGTACTCGGCATAGGGCAGAAGCAGGTTTTATCGATGAAGCTTCTGCCCTCAGTTTTTGTCCATTTTTTCTTCATAGGAAACTCTATTTATGATAAAATTTAATTGTGATATTAAGTTTTAGAGGGAGTTTTTTAGGGGAGATATGGGAAGATTAGACGAACAGGATTTTGATGAGAAGAGACTGGCTCGTAGACAACGCAGGCAGAAGAGCCAGCTTATGGCTTTTATTATACTTATTACAACAGTAGTTATTATTGTGGCGGCAGCTGCTTTTGGAGTTTATTCCATCAGAAAGGTTGCTGGTGCCAAAAAAGCAGAAAAAGAGGAAGCTGCAGCTATAGCCTCCAGTGAGAATCAGGAAGTTGTTATTGAGACTCCACAGGAAACTACTCCGGAACCGGAAGTCATGACATCAGGAGATGTTCTTGAGGAGATTGTTAACAGCTGCATAGGAGAACTGACACTGGAAGAAAAGGTTGCAGGTCTTTTTATGGTTACACCTGAGCAGATCACTGGTGTTGAGACAGTAGTTAAGGCTGGATCAAGCACACAGGATGCTCTGTCCAAGTACGCAATCGGAGGTCTCTATTATTCAGCCAAGAATATCAAATCTCAGGAACAGATTGCTGAGATGATCAAGAATACTACAGATATGAGCAAGTATCCAATATTTACTGCTATTAGCGAGGATGGTAGCGGTAATGGCGCGATTGCTGCATCTGTAGGCGGCCTTGAGCTTGGAGATATCAATAGCTCAGATTCAGCATATAATGCAGGCAATGCTATAGGAAGTGCAATGTTCAAGTACGGTTTCAACTTCTGTATAGCTCCTGATCTTGATATTACAGAAAATGGCAAGTATGGCACAGAGATGGAGGCAGTTGCTGATATTGCTGTGGCTATGTCATCAGCGCTTCATGATAGCGGAGTTACTTCCTGCGTATATCAGTTCCCGGTTTCAGGAGATACTAAATCTGCCATGGTTTCCAATGAGATAACTAAAGAAGCACTTACTACCACTTCTTATGTTGTTTATCAGAGGGCTATTGGTGATGGAAATGCCAAGGCAGTAATGATGAGCAATGTGTCTCTTCCTACTATCACAGGTGACACTACTCCGGCTTCTCTTTCCAAGGAGATGATAACTGATGAGCTCAGAGGAATGCTTGGATTTGAAGGAGTTGTTGTAACAGGACCTCTTAATGAGGGCGCTATTACAGAGAATTATTCAGCTGCAGAGGCTGCAGTTAATGCTATTACAGCAGGGGCAGATATTATCTTTCTTCCAGCTGACTTCGAACAGGCCTATCAGGGATTAATTGAGGCTGTTCAGAATGGAGTAATTACAGAAGACAGAATTAATGAATCAATAAAAAGAATATACAGGCTAAAGTATTCAGGCAAAGTTGACGAAATAGAATAAAGGATACTATCGATATTGCATAACTAATTGGTTTACCTGAGGATCATAACCGTTATGGATACGCTTTTAGTAGGCAACACGAGCTATTTTAGAAAAGATGAAATATCTGTCGCATGCCACGAGGATATGGTAGTGGTATGTGATAGTACTCGTGATGCCAATAGAGAGGGTAATATAACCTGGTTTGATCAGCCTGTAATGTCAGCCAAATTCCGTAGATTATTTGATACCTACGGCTTTGAGCGTGTTTTATTCTTCTCCCGAACTCTTACAAGAGACTCTAACGAGGTGGGAGAAATAGAGGAGCTTCGGCGCGTCTTTTCCCTTAGCCAGAAGCACCATGTTAAGCAGTTTATCTATATTGTTTCTGACGAGGCACTTGTTGATGTTGATAACAGTGACTCTATCATTTTTGATTCCACAGAAAATATCTGCAGATACTATGCAGAGACCTACCACATCGATGTCAAAATATTATATTCACCTTATCTTTTGAGTGCCTATAATCGTGAGGATTACTGGTGCCGTATTCTGCGTTGTGTAGAGAACAAGGAAAAGGTAGAGATTAAATCTCTGGAAGAGGAAGTGGCTTATTTCCTTAAGCCTACAGATCTTGCAGATTTTTTGACGCGCCTTTTTGCAGATTGGGAGCCTGAAGTAGAAGCTTCGGAACAACAGATTTCTTTTGAAAAAATATATTTAAAGAGCGGTGCGAGGACAACCTACGGCGAGATAAAGAAAAAAATCCTGGAAGCCTATCCCCATGCAGACATCACTCTGTCCAAGTCAGGAATAAAGGGTAAGATCGTCCATGGTGAAAATAAGGCCAGAGAAATCTATGGCTGGTTTGCTCATCACGATGCCTGTTGGGATTTTGAAACGTATATAGAGCAGTTTCAGGCACTTTATCACCAGAAGCCTACCATATCAGAGCGAATAAGGAAAAGATTCAGACGCTGGGGCAAGATTATGGTTCCGATAGAGATAATCGGCGGAGCAGCGTTTGTAGAAGCTTATAACTATATGGCAAATGGTAGCGTGCAGTTCAAAATGATCGATGTAAGGCTCATGTTTGTCATGATAATGGCCCTTATGTATGGAACGAAGATCGGTTCCCTTGTGGCGGTTATTGAAATTATTTCCCTTATCGTGGCCTATCAGATATCAGGAACAAATGCGCTTCTTCTGTTCTATGATCCAAGTAACTGGGTAGCTTTCATTCTTCTTTTGGTTGCAGCGGCCTTTTGCGGCTATGTTAAGCAGAAAAGAGATGAGGATATTCTTTTTGTAAAAGAAGAGAGCGAGACAGTTAAGGCAGAGAACGTCTTTATCAATAAGCTGTATCAGGAGGCCATGAACTATAAGAACCGCTATAAAGCTGACCTGATAGGAAGCCGAGACGGTTTTGGACGTATTTTCGATGTTGTTAAGAAGCTCAGTACCACAGTGCCTGAGGAAATCTTTGCTGAGTCAATTCCTGTAATGGAGGATGTTCTTAACAATAAGTCTATCGCCATCTACACAATCAACGATCCTAATGCCAGATTTGCAAGACTTAATGTCTGCTCCGAGCAGATGGGACGTGTGCTCAAAAAGTCCATAAATCTTGATGATTATAAAGAGGTTCTGGATTCTCTTAGCGAGAATGATATCTGGTTTAACAATAACGTTTTGGAAGGGTATCCAACTTATGTTGCCGGCATTAAGTCTGAAGGTATGGTAACCGTCCTTATCATGGTCTATCAGGTTGAATATCTGCAGATAAGTACCTATTACTCCAACCTTATCAGAATCCTTGCGGGACTTATGGAGAACTTCATTCTCAAGGCTTGGGACTATCAGAAGGCTGTGGTTGCAGAGACTTACTTGGAGGGCACTGGTATTACCAAGACAGAGTATTTCAAGCAGCAGTTTGAGATACAAAAGGAAATGATGAACAACAGACTTACGAGCTTCAGGCTTATCAGAATCCAGAGAGAGGACAGAAGCCTTGAAGAGATTGATGAAATGTTCCAGTCCAAGATCAGGAATAACGACCTTGTTGGAATCGGTAATGATGGAAACATATATCTTTTGGCTGCTCAGGTTGATAAGTCCAGTGAAGGCATTGTATTAAAGCGATTCAGAGATATGGGACTTAAGTGTGACGTTGTTAATTCTGTAGTATAGAAAAGGCCATGGCTATGGGAGTATCACTTATTGGGTATGCACTTTTAGGTGTTCACATTTTAATAGTGATATTAGCTTTTTTCCTAAAGAGGAAGAATATGCTCAAAATTGACTACCTCATGTGGGTGGTTGTTCTGTGCATTCCTGTTTGGGGGCTGTTTAGTGCGGTCATTATCAGCTTTATGGTTAAAAGAGGTCTCGTCGGCAGAAATTCCAAGGACCTTGAGGTAATGCATGGAAATATGGAGATTCAGAAGTCTCTTATGGTGGAAGCTCCGGAGGGAGAAAACGTAGTGCCTCTCGAGGATGCCCTTATCATGGACGATTCCGCAACAAAGAGATCTGTTATGCTGGACGTTCTCATGAGTAATACTGAAGGCTATCTCTCAGTCCTGAGCCAGGCCAGAATGAATGAGGACGTTGAGGTTGTACACTACGCTACTACAGCCATGGTGGAGCTATCCAAGGACTATGAGCTAAGGCTTCAGGAATACAGCTCAGAATATGCAAGAGACCCTGAAAAAGAGGGACTTCTTGATGAATATATCATGTTCCTTGAACAGTACGTTTCCAGCGATATTATTCAGGGACAGCTCCTTGAGATTCAGAAAAATACATTGATGCAGCTTCTCATGGAGAAGGTAAACCGTAATCCAAGTCCTGAGACTTATGAGAGATTTATTGTGGCGCTACTTAGCAATAAGCAGTTTTCTATTGCTGATGAAGCCTTAAAGAGCATGGAAAAAGCATATCCTGATGATGACAGGAGCTTTAAGCTTAGATTCCGTTACTACTACGAGACCGGCTCTGGCAGAGAGCTAAGAGAGATGGTAGCAAGAGTTAAAAACAGTAATGAGTATTATTCCAGAGGCATAAGAGACCTTATAAGTCTGTGGGATGATTCCCAGGAGGAGAGCAGCGCATGAAAAAGGACAAAAGATTTCGTGAGCTGATCCTGGTGGCCTTTGGTTTTGCTCTTATATTTACGCTGCTACTGATTGAGCGAATTGGAATCCTGTATCAGGGAACAGCTTCAGATATTGCACTTCTGACAGATGACAAGATAACAAGGGACAAGAAGGCAAAGAGTAACGGTAAGAGTCTCGTTATATGGGAAGAGGGCGATGCTACCAGCGAAAAGGCTCTTAAGATTTATGACCAGATACTGACAGAGATGCGTGTTTCCCACGATGTTCTGAATATTAGAGAAAATGAGAAGGAAATAGACGAGGTTATCTCAGGCTATGGCTGCGTTGTGCTGGCTATGAGTAATCTTGAGATACTTGGAAGAGATATAACTAAGGTAACCAGCTGGGTTGGCGATGGAGGAAGGCTCCTATTTGGTATTCCTCCCTTTAGATCAACTAATTTTGAGTTTGTTTCAGATAAGATCGGTATTGTGAGTGCTTCTGACAATTATGCCAGGATAGATGACTTCGTATCAGAAGAAGGCTACATGCTGGGGGCTCAGCGGACATATCCCATAATTGATGGCTATGAGTCAGCGCTGTCTGTTGTACTAGACTCAGAAGCAAAGGTATATGCCCACACAGAAGACAATACTGTTCCACTTGTCTGGGCGAGAGACTATCAGAAGGGCAGATTTGTTGTCTGCAACTTTGGTTATACAGAAAAGGCCTACAGAGGCATCTTTTCAAGTGCCTATACTCTTTTGGACGATGTTTTTATCTACCCTGTAATAAATGCTTCGACCTTTTATCTTGATGACTTTCCATCTCCTGTTCCCGCAGGAAATGGCGAGTATGTCAAAAGAGATTACAAAATGGGTATAGCAGACTTCTATTCGAGAGTCTGGTGGCCTGACATGCTTGCTCTTGGAAGAGACCACAATATCGAGTACACAGGCCTTATCATCGAGACCTACCAGGATATTACAGAAGGAGAGCTCAAGGCCAACGAGAGCACTGCAAATTATTACTATTACGGCAATATGCTCCTCAATCAGGGAGGCGAGCTTGGCTATCACGGCTATAACCATCAGCCTCTTTGCCTTGATAACTTTGTTTACAATCAGGAGCTTGGCTATAATACCTGGGATGACTATAAGACAATGCACTCCTCTATAAAAGAGCTTATAAGGTTCTCTACGAGTATGTTTCCTAATCAGGAAATGTCGGTGTATGTGCCACCTTCAGATGTATTATCGCCTGAGGGAAGGCAGATGCTGGGAGTGGATTTTCCACAGATTAAATGTATTGCAAGTATTTATCTGGAAGGGCCTGACGAGTACGTTCAGGAATTTGAAGTAGCAGAGGACGGAATTGTAGAGACTCCGCGAATAGTATCAGGCGGAATTCTTGACGATTACATGCGTATTACTGCTTTTGCTGAGATGAATCTTCACTTTGTGAGCTCACACTTCATGCATCCCGATGATCTTTTGGATGAGGATAGAGGAGCTGACCTTGGCTGGGAGGTTCTAAAGGCTAATCTTGATGATTACATGGGATGGGTAGATGAGTCTGCAGTAGATATCAGACACCTGACAGGAACAGAGATGGCTGGAGCAGTGCAAAGGTACGTCAATCTCATTCCTTCCTACAGCATAGAAAATGACAGCATCAGTCTGAATGATAAAGGCCTTATAGACTGTGCATATTACCTGATAAGAGCCAATAAGGGCGAGCTTGATAATGCTTATGGTGGAGATCTTATAAGGCTTAATGACTCGCTTTATCTTTTAAAGGCTCAGTCAAACAAGGTGACAATAATAAGGAGTAAGTGATTTACATGAGAATCTGCCTTATTTTGGAGGGAAGCTACCCATATACCTTCGGCGGCGTATCCTCCTGGACTCACAACTACATAAAAGCACTACCTCAGCATGAATTTGTGTTGTGGGTCATAGGCGCCAAGGCATCTGACAAGGGCCGGTTTAAGTATGAGCTCCCGGATAACGTCAAGGAGGTACACGAGGTCTTTTTGGATGACGCACTTCTTATTAAGCCCAACAAGAAAGACAAATTCAAATTATCGGATAAAGAAAAAGAGACTCTTAAGCACTTTATAGATTGTAATAAGCCGGACTGGGACGTTTTGTTTGAAATGTTCCAGGTCAAAAGGTATAACCCTGCAAGCTTTCTTATGAGTGATGATTTCCTGGATATTCTCACAGAGCTGTGCAAGGAAAAATACCCGTATATCGCCTTTGCAGATATCTTTTACACCATCAGATCAATGCTGATACCAGTGCTCCATGTAATAAGGAGCGAGGTTCCAAAGGCTCAGATATACCACACAGTATGTACGGGCTACGGAGGACTTCTGGCAGCCCTTGCCAACTTCGTTACGGGTAAAAAAGTTATCCTTACTGAGCATGGTATTTACTCAAGAGAAAGAGAAGAAGAGATTATCAGAGCTAGATGGGTAGTGCCTGAGTTTAAGAGGCACTGGATAAGATTCTTTTATATGCTGTCTGATGCCATATATGGAAGAGCCACCTTTATAACATGTCTTTTTGGAAATGCCAGTAAGATCCAGCAGGAGTTGGGGGCTGATCCGGACAGATGCAGAGTTATTCCAAACGGAATACACTACGACAACTTCTGCGACATTCCTCTTAAGGAGGATGATGGCATTGTAGATATAGCAGCAGTTATAAGACTTGCGCCCATCAAGGACGTCAAAACCCTCATATATGCTTTTAACGAGCTTAAGAGCATGAGAAAGAATGTAAGACTCCACATCCTTGGTGGAACAGACGATGATGAATACGCCAAGGAGTGCTACGACCTGGTTAAGACGCTGGGACTTTCGGATGTTCTATTTGTCGGACAGGTCAATGTTATAGAGTACATGGCCAAGATTGATTTTACGATTCTTACAAGTATCTCTGAAGGCCAGCCACTGTGTGTACTTGAATCTTTTGCAGCCAGAAGACCTGCGGTAACAACTGACGTAGGCTGCTGCAGACAGCTCATAGAAGGCGAAGAGGATGATGTGTACGGAACAGCCGGCTACTGCGTACCACCTATGCACAGAGAAGCCCTCGCCATTGCAATGGACAAGATGTGCGCCAGCAGGCAGGAAAGAGAAGAAATGGGAATGGTGGGGCAAAAGAGAGTAGAAAGATTTTTTAAACATAAAGATATGATGAAGAAATATTCATCCCTTTACAGAGAGGCATGATTCATGGCTGGAATAGGTTTTGAGCTAAAAAAGCTTTTTAAAGCCACAGGCGTATTATCAATGCTAAGAGCTTACGGATACACTGGAATGATCACAGCGGGTCCTATGATTCTTGGCTTTATATTCCTGCTGTCAATTCAGGTCATTGCAGAGAGATTTGGATTGTCCAAGCCTGATACGGAGCTGCTTGTCAGCATCATCACCTATTCACTACTTGCTTCGATGGTATTTAGCAGTATCTTTTCCATGGTCATGACAAGATTTGTGGCAGATCTTTTATATGAGCACAAGGAAGCAGATGTTATTCCATCACTGGAAGGAATTCTGGTATTCCTCCTGCCTTCAGGAATAGTGCTGTGGGGAACGTTCCTGTTTTTCTCGGGAGTTAACTTCCTGCAGGGACTACTGGCTGTGATGCTCTTTGCAGAGCTTCTGACAGTCTGGACTGAGATGAATTATCTGTCTGCTATCAAGGACTATAGAGGAATACTCATATCCTACGTGGTTTCAATATTCCTTGCTGTTGCGACAGCACAGATCGGTGGATATTTCTACGGCGGAAGCGTGGAGCTGATGCTCTTTAGCGTTGTGCTTGGCTATGGAGTCATGATGACTTTGGATATGGTTCTTTTGTACGGCTTCTTTCCTAATTCGCAGAAGAACTTTTTCGATTTTCTGCCTTGGTTTGATGAGTATTCAGACCTTATTGTAATAGGACTTGCCAGCAATATAGGTCTTTTCTCTCATCTTGTGATCGCCTGGTTCGGAGGAATAGGGCACAAGATAAAAGGGCTTTTCTATGCGGCTCCCGAGCATGATATTTCAGCGCTGTTTGCTTTTCTTACGATACTGATAACCACCATAAATTTCGTGGCATCAGTCGAGGTTAATCTCTATCCCAAGTACAGGAAGTACTATGACCTCTTTAACGGCCATGGCTCCATATTTGAGATAGAACAGGCAGAAAAAGAGATGCTGACAGTTCTGGATCATGAGCTTATCTACACAGCAAGAAGACAGTTCTATGGAACCGCGTTCATTTTGGGCGTTGGACTTATCATACTGGAAAGACTTCCACTTGGCTTTGATGCACTTATGGAAGGGTATTTCAGGATACTATGCGTTGGATACGGCGCCTATGCTGTAGCTAATGTTCTGACACTGGTTTTGATGTACTTTACGGCTTATGAGGATGCCAAAAAGGCTAATGAAGTCTTTGCAGTGACTACAACAGCGTTTTCTTTAGCGTCACTCTTCTTCGAAGCCAAGTACTACGGATTTGCATTTGCTCTTGGAAGCATAATCTATCTGATATATGCCATTAACAGGCTGATGGTTTATACCAAGAGGCTTCCTTACCATATCCTCAGCGCGCAGCCTATTATGGCAGTGCACAAAAAGGGCCTTGGAACCAAGTTATACACGTATTTTCTTTCATTGGAGAAAAAGAGGCGTAGTCTATGAAAAAGGATACTCTGAAAATCATACTGGCTATAGTTTTCATGGGAATTGTTATGCTTATTGCGAGTAACTATTCTCTTATTAAGAATGCTCTTTTCCCTGAAAATGACACAGAAATAGAACAGGTGCAGAAAGAGAAAGATAACTCAACGACTGCAGATGTTGCTGCTCAGGTTATAGGCAACATGGTGGATGGCGGAAAGAGTCAGGAGGATACTGATTATGAGCATCTAAGAGATAAGGGGCTCATCTATGATGATAACAACAGCGTTATCACGATGTACCTGACTGTGAGAGAAGGAAATGCATCTGAAGGCACTAACCATACCTGGGAAGAGATCAATACATATTCTGCGTACTACTATGATGAAAGAGGAATAGACAGATATAAGGTGGAAGCTCTTTTGCAGGTTGGTACAGAAAACGGAATACCTGCGGGAAATCTTGGCTACGGAGAAACAGCTCCAAATGCCACAGTTCAGATAAGAGGTCAGTCATCAAGCCGTAATCCGCAAAAGAACTACAAGATAGAGCTTAAGCCTAATACAGGCCAGTGGAACGGACAGACAACAATAGCACTCAATAAACATCAGACAGATGGCCTTAGATTTAGAAATAAGCTGGGCTTTGATCTTCTGACAGGAATAGATCAGCTTATGAGCCTCAGGACTCAGTTCGTGCATCTGTATGTTAACGACCTGACTGACGGCGAGGATACAGGCTTTGAGGACTATGGACTGTACACTCAGGTGGAACAGCTTAATAAGACTGCACTTAGAACACATGGCCTTGATAGGGCAGGTAATCTCTATAAGATAAATTTCTTTGAGTTCTACAGATATGAGGATGTTATAAGAAATACTTCTGATGGAAGGTATGATCAAAAGAAATTTGAAGAATATCTGGAGATAAAAGGAAATGATGATCATTCCAAGCTCATTGAAATGCTGGAGGCTGTTAATGATTACGGTATCCCGATAGAGCGTGTAATTGAAGAACATTTCGATATGGAGAATCTTACCTATTGGATGGCCTTTAACATCCTGACAGGTAACTATGATACCCAGAGTAGAAACTCATATATATACAGCTCTTTAAACGATGATATCTGGTATTTCTATCTGTGGGATTTGGATGCAGTTTTTAGAAACAATGAAAATGAGATAATAGGATGGTCAGAAGCTGGAAGCTGGGATAGAGGAGTAAGTAACTACTGGGGCAATATCCTGTTCCAGAGATGCCTTAAATCTGACAAGTTCAGAGAGGAGCTTGACGTCGCAATCCAGGATCTAAGGCAGTATCTTACAAAAGACAGATTAGAGAAAATGGTGGATGAGTATAGTGAAATAGTAATCCCATATCTCTATGCTGAGCCGGATGTTGACTATTCGCCTGTTACCCAGGAGGAATATAAAGAAATAGCGGATAAGCTCCCTGAGCTGGTGGAGAAATATTACCAGCAGTATCTGGATTCACTTAAAAAGCCTATGCCATTTTATATAGGTGATCCGGAGGTTAGCGGCGTTAAGATGAACTACACCTGGGGTTTAAGCTATGACTTTAACCAGGAAGATATAGTGTACAAGGTAGTCATTGCAAGAGATTTAGAGTGCACAGATATAGTTACTTCCTATGAAGGTGAGTGGAACTCTTTTTCCGAGGTGGTACTTCCTGCCGGAGAGTACTTTATCAAGGCATCAGCCACCAACGAAAGCGGATACACTCAGGATGCCTTTGACTACTACGAAACAGAAAATGGTAAGGTGTATGGCATAAAGTGCTTCTTCGTCAATCTTGATGGAAGCATAAGTGCCTATGAAGCTACAGAGACAGAGTGGTGAGTATGGAACAATACCGTCATGAGCTTAAGTATCTGATAAGCTATCCTGAATACGAAGCGCTACGGGTAAGGATGCTTCCCTATTTCAGCCTTGATTCCAATGCAAGGGATGGGGAGTATATGATACGCAGTTTGTACTTCGATGATTACTGGAACAGCGCCTACGAGGAAAAAGAGATGGGTGTGCTGGCCAGGAAGAAGTATCGTATCAGGATATATAACTATTCAGATAAGAGTATTAAGCTGGAACGCAAAAAGAAAGTAGACAAGTACATATACAAGGAAGCAGCAAGTCTTTCAAAGGATGAATTCTACAGGATTCTGGATGGAGATTATAGTTTTCTCTTAGAAAGTGATAATCAGCTTCTTAAGGAATTCTACGTTGAGTGCATTTCAAGTGTTATGAGGCCAAGAGTCATTGTAGACTACGAGAGAACGCCTTTTATCATGGACGAGGGAACGGTGAGAATCACCTTTGATAAAAGAGTGAGGGCAGCCATTGGAGGCTACGACATCTTTGATGACACCCTCCCAGCCCTTAGTGCTATGGATGATGACAAGCTGATAATGGAGGTCAAGTATACGGAGTTCCTTCCACAGATTGTAAGGAACATGATCCCTCCGAGAAACAGCGAACTGACGGCGGCATCCAAATATGTGATCTGTTGTGATAAGACAGCCTATTTACGAGAACCGGTATATTACCGCGATGAGAAATATATTCTGTGATAGTGGGACATATAGGAGAAGAGTATGAGCGTAAGAGATTTTATTAAGAATTCAGTTCTAAATTCAGATACCTACCTTCAGGTAGACGTCTGGAAGATTGCTTTATCACTGTTTACAGCCCTGATTCTGGGAATACTGATATATCTGGTTTACAGGAAGTACTATGCGGGAGTCGTATTTTCCAAGAGCTTTGCTGTGACCCTAATAGGCATGTGCGTTCTGACCTGTATGGTAACGCTTGCCATCAGTACCAATATCGTTATTTCACTTGGTATGGTAGGTGCTCTTTCAATTGTAAGATTCAGGACTGCGGTAAAAGATCCGCTGGATCTCTTTTACCTGTTCTGGTCTATCACAGGCGGTATCACAGCTGGCGCGGGTATGTATGCACTTACCATTATTGCGTCAATTATTGTTATAATAATGTTAGCTATATTTTATTCGAAGCCTTCCAAGGGCAATGTGTATGTGGCAGTTATTCACTATGAAGGAACTGAAACAGGGGATGAGATCATTAGAGCCTTTGGCAGAAATAAGCATTTTATCAAGTCCAAGACCATGCGCGGCGATATTATAGAAATGGCCGTTGAAGTGTTCAGTAAGGACAAGGACCTTGTCTTTGAAGAGAGGATAAGGGACATTCCTAAGGTAAAAGACATTACGCTTATTCAGTACAATGGCGAATATAACGGATAATTGTAAAGGACTAGTATGAAAAAGAATGGTTTTATTTTTTTCCTGATCCTGGCAATGTTGATAGGTGCAGGAATAAGAGGATATCAAATGTATATCAGAAATCTGACGGGGACTACCTACAAGTATAAAGAGGGGACAGAAACTGTAATCAACCCATATATAGGCTATGCTCCTGATACCAACAGTATCAGTCTGTGCGAGAAGTCCAGCCTGATATACTGCGAGATTACCTGGGCTGATCTTGAGCCTGAAGAGGGCAAGTTTAACTGGGATCTGTACGATAAGTTCCACAACCTCAATAGATGGCGCGATTTTGGTAAGAACATGGTGCTGCGATTTGTCTGTGATAAGCCAGGCACTGAAGAGCACATGGATATTCCTCAGTGGCTCTATGAAAAGACTGGTGATGGCGAATTCTACGACATGCAGTACGGAAAGGGATATTGCCCTGATTACAATAACGAGGTGTTTATTGCTGAGCATGCGAAGGTTATAAAAGAGATAGCTGATCACTTCAGGAAGGATTCTCTTTTATCTTATGTGGAGCTTGGAAGTCTTGGACACTGGGGAGAGTGGCACACCTATTACATGGCTGGTATTCCTCAGATGCCACTTGCTGATGTAAGAGCCAAATACGTTAAGCACTACACTGACAATTTTGATTATTGCAAGCTTCTTATGAGAAGACCATTTAATGAGCTTCCTGATGGAGCAGGCGTATATAACGATATGACAGGAATAAGCCATGATACCAGTATATGGCTTAAGTGGATAGATGAGGGTGGCGATTATAACGAAACAGGTGAAATCGGCGCGCTTAAGGCTGTTCCTGAAATTTGGAATACAGCTCCTATAGGCGGAGAGTTTGCAAGCTCTGTTCCAATCAGCACCATGCTGGACAAGGACTATGATCAGACAGTAGCTCTTTTGCAGAAATCTCACATGAGCTTTATAGGCCCGATGGTTCCTTATACCAAGAGAGAGAATCTTGAATTCCTGGAGGCAGCAGATTCCATTCTCAAGAACGTGGGCTACAGATACAGGATCAGCGAGTTTAATATCAGAAAATCAATTGGTCGAGATACTGTGGAGCTTACAGCTACCATAACTAATGACGGTGTATGTCCTATTTACTTTGATTGTGTTCCTTGCCTGTATGTAGACCTTCCTGAGAACAGCGGGATTTCTTTTGAAGGAAAAGAGGGTGTTCGCGCGGCAGAAGGTACAGAAGCTGAGGGCATGATGGTGTACAGGCTCAATATTGACCTTAAGACAATGCTTCCAGGGCAGCAGGCGCAGGCTATAGTTAACATCCCACGAGAAGTATTAAAGTGCCAGGGAGCCAAGATTTATGCCGGAATAGAGGAAGGCATCATAGGCGAGCCAAGTATCCAGTTCGATATGGAAACAGAGAAAAAGAAAGACCTAAGACTCCTTTGGGAAAAAGAATAATCACATACTTGTATACATTGCGAAAAAGGCTAGGAGATAGCTATTTCTTGTGTTACAATCGTCGTTGGCTTTAAGAAAGCCAGAGTAACTTGTGGTTGGAGAATTCTATGTCAGACAGACAAAAGAAAATTGTATTTACACTTAGAAAGGATCTGATTCGCCTCATTGTTGTAATTGCAGCAGCTTTTATTATGGCGATGAATATCCTGACCTTTATCAATGCTGGAGGACTTTATCCAGGCGGAGCACAGGGACTTACCATCATCATAATTCGTGTGGCGGAGAAGTATTTTGGTCTTACTATTCCCTATACTCCTGTTAACCTTTTGATAAATGCTATTCCTATCTATATTGGCTTTAGATTCATTGGCAAGAAGTTTACACTTTTTTCTCTTATCATGGTGCTCATGAACGGCGTGTTCGTCGATATTCTGCCAGTTCATTCTGTTACACACGATCCGCTTCTTATAGCTGTTTTTGGTGGTATTGTTAACGCAGTTGCCATCACAATGTGTCTTGATGTGGATGCAACAAGCGGTGGTACTGACTTTATTTCCATCTTCTTATCACAGAGAAAAGGAATCGATGCGTTCCCGATAATCCTTGCAGGAAACGTTGTTTTGCTTGCTATTGCAGGTCTTTTATTTGGTTGGGACAAGGCGCTTTATTCCATGATATTCCAGTATGTATCAACGCAGGCGCTTCACGTCCTGTACAGAACCTACCAGCAAAAGACATTGTTTATTATTACAGATGTGCCCGACGAGATTTGCCATCTGATTTATAATCAGTCAGGCCATGGCGCCACACTTATTGATGGCGAGGGTTCTTACGGACACAAGAACAAGAAGATTGTATATTCTATCGTAAGTGCTTCTGATACCAGAAAGCTCATTCCTATGATCAAAGAGCTTGATCCTCATGCCTTTGTTAACTCCATAAGGACAGAGGAAGTCATGGGTAACTTCTATATGAGACCTAGAGATTAATAGATTATTGAATAATAAGAGAGCTACTGCCTGTGCTGGCAATAGCTCTTTTTTATTGTGTGACTTATTTGGATTCTATGCGGTAGTCTCTTGGACTGCAGTCGTAGGTTCTGCGAAATAGCCTGTGGAAGAAGCTTGTATTGTCATAGCCTGTCAGCACTGATATATCAGCGATTGATATGTCGGTGTTTTTGAGTAGCTCGCAGGCTTTGCTCATGCGCTTGTTCTGAAGGAGCTCCTTGAAGGTGCTACCGGTATTTTTCTTGATGATACGGCTAAGGACATATTCATCCTCACCAACAGTCCTGGCAAATTCTGAAAGAGAAGCATCTCTGTACTGTTCATCTATATATCTTAGAAGTCTGAACATTATTTCCTGCTCAAAGGACCTTCTGGATACACGAATGGTATCTGTGTGTTGTAAAAGAGTCATAAATAATAGCCCCATGGTAACCTGATTGACCGAGCCGGTGGACCAGGGGGACGGGGTTAGTGGTCCATTTTGAGATGAAGGAAGCATATTCAGGATCAGATTCTCCATGATGTTCTGAATCTGAGGGATATCTGATACTCCAAAGTACAGGAAGTTACCACCGATATCTTTCTGAGTCAGGCAGCTTATTAGGAAGTCCTTAAGAGGCGATTCCTCTCTTTCCAGCATGGCAAAAGAAGTATCGAAAAACTCAGGAAGGATCATGAAATTGATGGCAATATCATTTTCTCCTGCCGGTAGGATTTCCTGCTTGGCGTGCTGATTAAGGAATAACAGGTCGCCCTGATGGAGCGTGATGCGCTGTCCATCGATGATGTGCACAGTCTCTCCCTGACACATGTAGATGAATTCCACATAGTTGTGAGTGTGGAGAGGAAAGTGCACAAAACGCACGTGAGGACGCATATCTATCAGCTTACCATTCTGAAGGACACGGGCGGAGTCGATGGTGTCAGCAGACTGTGTGTCGGGACTGTAGTATAGCTCACGATTTATGTAGGGCTCACCATCTAAAATGGCCTGTTCCTCGTCTGTAATTGTACTGAGAAGCTCAATCAGCTGGCGGTTCATGATATTGTGATCTCGTAGCTGATTGTCCTTGATGCTGCAGCGTCGAGCTTCTGCTCGCCGTACTTTTCTGGAAGCTCTCCTCTAAAGCCCTTGTTGTCACATCTTCCATACCAAGGCTCAAGGCAGACATATTCTGCATCTGTTGTAGGCTTAGACCAAAGGCCAAAGGATGGGAAATCAGGGCAGTTCAAAGTAATGTAAGGCTTGCCATCTGGAGTGCAGAGGCTGACCTTTTTAACCTGATTGTTATCAAAGATAAGAGCGTCCTTATCAAAGAGGTGCTCTGTAATATCGAGGTATCCGTCCTTGAGTGCAAGAGGACTAGGGCTCTCAAAATCAACCTCTCTTGTAGCCTGTAAAATAAGGACGTATTCAAGGCTGTCGCCAGCGCCATCAAACTTCACTTTGTAGTCAGTTCTTTTCTCACCCTCTGTGATAGGACATCTGAAGGCTGGGTGTCCGCCGATAGAGTAGTAGAGTGGCTCTGAGTCAGAAAGGTTCTTGACTTCCCAGATTACGTTAACTGTGCTTCCTGTGAGCTTATGAGTAACAACAAGCTCAAAATCAAATGGGTATTTCTCTTTGGTCTCAGCAGTTGCCTTGAGTGAGAAGCTAACACTATCCTCAGTCTTACCTGCAAACTCAAAGTCCATATCGCGGGCAAAGCCATGAGATGACATGTGGTAGGTGTTGCCCTTATATCTATATTCGTCATTTACTACGTTTCCAACAAATGGGAAAAGAATAGGTGCATGTCTGTTCCAAAACTTGGGATCAGCCTGCCAGAGAAGCTCCGTATTTCTCTTCTTGTCAAAGATGCTGCTAAGCTCTGCGCCATGCTCAGCAACGCCTATTTTCAGATACTCGTTTTCGATGAATTCCATAATATCTATTCTCCTTTTGAATTATTGCAAACGTGAATTTTCCTAGGTTTGCAAGATGATCGTAATCATACTTCTGATGATAATAGCTTGGATGATAAATTGCAAGAAAGGACGTAAAATTTGTTTTTTGTCGACCTTAAATATTCGTAATACGCGGAGTATGCTTGTAATATGAGATGTATTGCAGGTGCAAATACTTCAATAATGCAAGCTCGGGAGAGAGTAAATAAGAGTAGATAACTATATTGAGAAAGGGGAAAAGAAAATGACAGTTAAGGAAAGATACGAAGACGCAAAAGCACGTTATGCAGAGATCGGTGTTGATGTAGATAAGGCATTAGAAGCACTTTCTAATATCAAGCTCTCAATGCACTGCTGGCAGGGGGATGATGTAATTGGTTTCGACCAGAAGGGACCTCTTACAGGTGGTATTCAGACAACAGGTAATTACCCATACAAGGCTACAACTCCAGAGGAGCTTATGGCTGATATGGATAAGACTTTTTCATATGTGCCAGGTAAGCACAAGATAAATCTCCATGCTTC
>JAEEGL012591136.1_pt1 | contig 19208 bp, 13 predicted proteins | sample 9134231 | NCBI WGS metagenome assembly JAEEGL01 (sample SAMN16246548, study PRJNA631951) | gut metagenome | biome: gut microbiome; feature: rumen; material: fiber-attached | host: Bos | place: Iran: Karaj | collected 2018-10 | reverse complement strand
TGATGGCGTCCTCGTTCTTGATGGCGTAGAACTTACCCACCATCTGGGGAAGGCCCCAGGTGCCCAGAGAGGTCAGGAGCACCACGAACAGGAGGAACAGAGGATCCCCTCCCAGGAAGGATGCATACTGCCAGCCGCCGTTGGCGCCGGTGGCAAGTCCGGTCATGGCAGCCATGAGGCCGCCGTTGTCCTTCAGCACCGCGCCGATCACGGCCACGATGCCCCCCAGCATGATGAGGCCCTGGATGAAATCGTTGAGGGCAGTGGCCATATAGCCGCCCAGGATCACGTAAACGCCGGTGAGCACCGCCATGATGACCACGCACAGGGCGTAATCCACGCCCTGGAAGGCGGTGGCGAACAGGCGGCTCAGGCCGTTGTAAAGGGATGCGGTATAGGGGATCAGAAACAGGAAGGTGACCACGCTGGCAGCGATCTTCAGGCTCTTGGAGCCGAAACGGGTCCCGAAAAAGTCCGGCATGGTCTTGCTGCTGAGATGCTGGGTCATGATCCTTGTGCGGCGGCCCAGGATCGTCCAGGCCAGGAGGGAGCCGATGAAGGCGTTGCCCAGGCCGATCCAGGTGGAGGCCAGGCCGAAATTCCAGCCGAACTGCCCGGCGTAGCCCACGAAGATGACGGCGGAGAAATAGGACGTGCCGTAGGCGAAGGCGCTGAGCCACGGGCCCACGCTGCGGGAGCCGAGAACGAAGCCGTTGACGTCGGCCGTGTGGCGCTTGGAGCGGATGCCGATGAAGATCATCACGGCAAAAAAGCAGACGATGAGGATCAGGGTAATGATTGCGGTCTGGTCCATGGCGGATTACCTCTCTTGTTTCGTGATCGGAAGGAAGTCCCCTCCCCCGGAGGGCGGCCGGAGCCACTCTCCGGGGAGCGCGCCGAAAAGTGAGGAAACGGCGCCGGGATTCTTCATTCTTTTAAATCACTATACGCCTGAACTTTCCGCTTGTCAAGGGGTTCCCGGGATTTTCTCAGTCGACGGCGGGCAGAGTGGCGAAGCTCTTGGCCAGCTCCTCGTCCGTGGGGATATAGTCGCTCATCTGGCCGTCGTTATACTTCTGGTAGGCCACCAGGTCGAAATAGCCGGTGCCGGTGAGGCCGAAGACGATGTTCTTGGCTTCGCCGGTCTCCTTGCACTTGAGGGCCTCGTCGATGGCGACTTTGATGGCGTGGGAGCTTTCGGGGGCGGGGAGGGTGCCTTCGACGCGGGCGAAGCGCCGCGCGGCCTCGAAGACCTCGACCTGGGAGACGGAGCGTGCCTCGATGACGCCCTGGTCATAGAGTTCGGAGACGATGGAACTCATGCCGTGGTAGCGCAGGCCGCCCGCGTGGCTGGGGGAGGGGATGAAGTCGCAGCCGAGGGTGTACATCTTGGCGAGGGGGCAGACGCGGCCCGTGTCGCAGAAGTCGTAGGCGTAGCGTCCGCGGGTGAGGCTGGGGCAGGAGGCGGGTTCGACGGCGATGATGCGGCAGTCGGATTCGCCGCGGAGTTTTTCGGCGACGAAGGGGGAGATGAGGCCGCCGAGGTTGGAGCCGCCGCCTGCGCAGCCGATGATGAGGTCGGGCTTGATGCCGTACTTGCGGAGGGCGGCCTGGGTTTCGAGGCCGATGATGCTCTGGTGGAGGAGGACCTGGGCGAGGACAGAGCCGAGGGTGTAGCGGTATCCTGGGGTCTTGACGGCGGTCTCGACGGCCTCGGAGATGGCGCAGCCGAGGCTGCCGTTGGTGTCGGGGTGGGCGGCGAGGATGGCGCGGCCGACCTCGGTGGTGTCGGATGGGGAGGGGGTCACTTCGGCGCCGTAGGTGCGCATGACCTCGCGGCGGTGCGGCTTCTGCTCATAGGAGCATTTGACCATGTAGACGTGGCATTTGAGTCCGAAGAAGGAGCAGGCCATGGAGAGTGCGGTGCCCCACTGTCCTGCGCCGGTCTCGGTGGTGATGCCCTCGAGCCCCTGCTGCTTGGCGTAGTAGGCCTGGGCGATGGCGGAGTTCAGCTTGTGGCTGCCGGAGGTGTTGTTGCCCTCGAACTTGTAGTAGATGTGCGCGGGGGTGTCCAGTTCCTTCTCCAGGAAGTAGGCCCGCACCAGCGGGGAGGGGCGGTACATCTTGTAGAAGTCGAGGATGGGCTGCGGAATCGGGATGAAGGGGGTGGTGTCGTCGAGTTCCTGCATCGCGAGTTCGCGGCAGAAGACGTGGCACAGTTCGTCGAGGGTGACGGGCTGGCGGGTGGCGGGGTTCAGCAGCGGCGCGGGCTTCTTCTTCATGTCGGCACGCACATTGTACCAGGCGGTCGGCAGTTCGGATTCCGAGAGGTAGATCTTGTACGGGATTTCGGACATGGTGATAAATCTCCAGGGTGATGGGATGGAAAGGCGGAACCAATGACGACGGACGTGTTAATATAACGACATGTCGGAAAATGGGAACGCGGGCCAGGAAAGAGGGGACGGCCTTTTGCCCGTCCGTCCGTCGGCGGCGAAAAATCTTCGTGTTTTTTCCGGGGCGCGGTAAGAAAATGGAGGAATCGGAGTCTTATTGTCGGTAGCCCGTTTTCGGATGTGGAGGGGCCGAAATGGAAACTTTCAACAAGCGAGGTGTTCATGACAGGGAAACCAGAGCAGACGGATGCAAAGGCGGAGCGGTTCCATCGGCTGTGCCGCGAGGAACTGCCGATTCTGCGGGGCGGCGTGTACCGCATTCTCGGCAACGCCGCGGACACGGATGACGTGGTGCAGGAGGCGCTGCTGCGGGCCTATCGGAGTTATGCTTCCTTCCGGGAGGACGCGGTGCTGCTGAACTGGGTCTATCGGATCGCCATCAACTGCGCCTACGACTTCCTGCGGCGCCGCAGGCGGCAGGCCGAGGCGCAGCAAGGGTATGTGGACACGGCGGAGGCTTCGGGGGACGCCGAAGAGACGGAGCGCAGGCTCAAGCGCCTGGAAGAGGCGGTGGCGAAGTTGCCGGAGACCTATCGGGAGGCGCTCGTCTGGGGAAATTTGAGCGAGTTGTCGGGGCATGAGGCGGCGGCCAGGCTGGGCTGCACGGAGAACACGCTGTATCAGCGGGTGTTCAAGGCGAAGCAGATGTTGAAGCGCCTGCTGGCGCAGGAGGACGAAGATGGACGATAGGATGCTGGACGAGACCCTGGAACTCTGGAAGCGGCGGCGCACGCCGAAGGAGGGGGAGTTCGCCGATGCCGCGGAGTTCGAGCGGAACTTCTTTGCGAAGGTTGCTCTGGAGGATGCGCGCGCGGCGCTGTGGTCGCGCCGCTGGAAGGTGTTGCGGCGCCTGGCGGCGTGCCTGGTGATTCTGGGTGTCGGCGTGATGGGAGCGTTTTTTGTCATGCGCAGGGAGGACATGCATTCGGCACCGGATGCAATCGCCGTGGCGCCAGCTGTCCCCAAGACCCCGTCCAGTCCAGCTGCGCCTGAACTGGACGCACCTCCGCAAATGGGCGCCGGAGGCGCAGGAGCCGTCCGCGCCTGTCGCGGCGGAGCAGCTGCGCCTGAACTGGACGCACCTCCGCAAATGGGTGCCCGAACCGAATTCCCCCGAAAGGCCATCCTGGGAGTCGTGCAGAAGCAGAAGGAGCGAGCGAATCTTGGTGGGATGGTCTCTTTGGGGGTGGCGGTGGGGGCGGTGGTACCGTCTTTCGCGGCCATGGATGAGGTTGCACCGCCGTCGCGTAGTGCGCTCAACACGGAGGAATACAAGGCAGTTGGGGAGCAGCCGTTTTTGACGACGGCGACGAATCCGCTTTCGACCTTCGGGGCGGATGTGGACACGGCGGGCTACGCGAACCTGCGCCGGATGATTCTGCAGGAGGGGCGTCTGCCGGCGGGGGAGGCGGTGCGCCTGGAGGAGCTGGTCAATTACTTCCAGTATGACTATCCGCTGCCTGCGTCAGGGGAGGCGATGCGTCCGCACTTCGAGATGGGTGCTGCGCCGTGGAATCCGTCGCACCAGCTATTGCTGGTGGGGGTGCAGGCGCGGGTGATTCCGAAGGAGGAGCTGCCGCCGTCGCACTACGTCTTCCTGATCGACAACTCCGGGTCGATGTATGACGTCTTCCCGATGGTGAAGGAGGCGATGACGGCGCTGGCGAGGCAGCTGCGCTCGGTGGACCGCGTGAGCATGGTCACGTATGGGGGCGGCGTGTCGGTGCTGCTGGACGGGTGCGGCAGCGTGGAGGAGGTCTGCCGCCAGATCGCGGGGCTTGACGTCGGGGGCTACACTCCGGGCGGGGCGGGCATCCAGACGGCTTACAAACTGGCGGAGAAGCACTTCATCCCGAAGGGGAACAACCGGATTGTGCTGATCACCGACGGCGACTTCAATGTCGGCGCGTCGAGCGAGGCGGAGCTGGTCGCGATGGTGGAGGCGAAGCGGAAGGCGTGCATCTACCTGAGCGTCGCGGGCTGCGGCATGTGGAACTACAAGGACAACAAGATGAAGATGCTCGCGAACAAGGGCAACGGAAACTACTTCTACCTGGATACCGTCCGGGAGGCGAAGCAGGCCTTTGTGCACGGCATGACAGGGAACATGTACACGTTGGCGCGAGACGTGAAGTTCCAGGTGGAGTTCAACCCCGCGAAGGTGCATGCGTATCGGCTGCTGGGCTACGAGCTGCGCAAGATGGCCGACACCGACTTCCGCGACGACGCGCGGGATTCGGGTGAGGTCGGCGTGGGACAGCAGGTGACCGCGCTCTATGAGATCGTGCCCGCCGATGCGCCGGAGGCTGTCAAGGCCGCCGCGACGCCCGGGCAGCAGCCGCTGAAGTACAGCGCGCCGACCGCGACCGCCAGTGGCGAGTGGCTTACTTTCCGGATGCGCTACCAGCAGCCGCAGGGCGAGGGCACCGCCGTCGAGAAGAGTCTCGCCTTGAGCGAGCGCCCGAAGGCGGGCGCGAACTGGGAGTGGGCCTCGGCCGTCGCCGAGTTCGGGCTGTGCCTGCGCGACTCCAAGTACGCTCCGAAGGCAAGTTTGGCGCAGGTCATCCAGCGCGCGCAGAAGGCGCTCGGCAAGGATGCCGACGGCGCCCGCGCGGAGTTTCTGCTGATGGTCCACCGCGCCGCCGAACTGTCGAGGAAGTGAGGGGGGCGGCATGGCCGGCCGACGGGCAAGCCCGCCGGCACACGCGGGCATGGCCGGCATGGTCGGCATGGCCGTTTTTTGCCGGCATGGCCGACATGGTCGGCATGGTCACCAACTTCGTCGACTATGCCGACCATGCCGACAGACTGGCTATGCCGACTCTGCCGACTATGCCGACAGACTGGCTATGCCGACCCTGCCGACCCTGCCGACAAGACAGACTTCGTCGGCAAAGCGCTATCGGCCGCGACTTGCCCCGCATGATCAACCGCGGTTATATTATGTGAAGTGGGGGTTGTTTTGGAAACCGCGGGAGGTTATGCGCGATGGCGAAAGTCTTTGTGTCTGGTTGCTACGACATGCTGCATTCGGGGCATGTGGCGTTTTTCGAGGAGGCGGCGACCTATGGCGACCTCTATGTGGGCATCGGGTCGGACGCGACGATCGAGGGGCTCAAGGGGCGCAAGACCATCAACACCGAGGCGGAGCGCCTCTATATGGTGAAGGCGCTGCGCTGCGTCAAGGACGCGTGGATCAACCGCGGCCACGGCCTGCTGGACTTCGAGGAGGAGTTGCGCGCGCTGAAGCCCGATGTCTTCTTCGTGAACACGGACGGGTGGACGCCCGCGAAGGCGAAGTTGTGCGACGAACTGGGCATCCGGCTGGTGGTCGCGGAACGGCGTCCGCATCCCGGGCTGCCTGCGCGTTCGACGACGGCGCTGCGCAAGGAGTGCACGATTCCGTATCGGGTGGAGTTGTGCGGCGGATGGCTGGACCAGCCCTTCGTGAACGCGCTGTGCCCAGGGCCTGTGCTGACGATCTCGATCGAGCCCGACTACGAGTACAACGACCGCAGCGGGCTGGCGTCGAGTTCGCGCAAGAAGGCGATTGAATTGTGGCAGACCTCGATTCCCGAGGGCGACCGCGAGAAACTGGCGAGGGTGCTCTTCTGCATGGAGAACCCGCCTGGGACGAAGAACATCAGCGGCTCGCAGGACCAGCTGGGCATCCTGCTGCCTGGCCTCAACCGCCTCGACTACGAGCAGGGATACTGGCCCGCCCATATCGAAAGCCGCACCGACGAGGAGACGCTGCGATTCGTCGAATCCCATATCTGGATGGTCGCGCTGCCGCAGCGCGACCCAGGCTACGACGTCCTCGGCGAGCGCCGCCTGACCGCCGAGAACGCGGCGAAGCTGTCGCGCGCGGCGAAGGCGGCGTGGGCGGCGATCGAGGCGCGCGACCTTGCCGCCTGGGGGGCGGCGACGACGGGGTCGTACGAGGCCGAGATCGCGCTTTTCCCGAGGATGGAGACGCCCGACATCCGTGACGCGGTCGAGCGCTATCGGGGCGAAGTGCTGGGGTGGAAACTGACTGGCTGCGGCGGCGGGGGGTACCTGGTGCTGATTTCGGACCATCCCGTCGCGGGCGCGCAGCAGATCCGCATCTGCCGTTCTTAGCGCGGGCATTTTCGGGGCGGTGCGTTATATTAGCGCAAAGCAGTGTTTTTTCAATTGGGACAACAGCAAGGAGTTTTTGAGCGATGGCGAAGGTCCGCACGGTTTTCGGTTTTGACATGGAGACGGACATCGGGAGCTGGACGCCCTGGTACCGCGCCTTTGGCGAGGGAACCGAGGCGATCCTCGATGTCCTGAAGCAGAAGGGCATCAGCGCGACCTTCTTCTTCACCGCGGACGCGGCGGAGAAGAACCCCGAGGCGTCGAAGAAGGTGGTGGCCGCGGGGCACGAGGCGGGCTGCCACACCCTCTTCCACGAGACCATCGGCGACCCGATCTTCGAGATTCCAGGCGCGGTGCCGATCCTGCCGGAGGAGGTCCCGAACCGCATCCGCAAGGCGACCGAACGCGTCGAGGCGGCGCTCGGAGTGCGCCCGACCTCGTGGCGGTGCCCGCGGCTGTGGGGCTCGACGACGGTCGTGAACACCCTGGAGGAACTCGGCTACAAGGCCGACGTGACCTACCCGATGTATTTCTATCGGAAACAACTGGCCCCCTACCATCCGTCCCGCGCGGACTGGACCGAGAAAGGCGACCTCAAGATCATCGAACTGCCGAACTTCGCCGACCTCTCGATGCAGTCGAACGACCCCTACGGGCGCGACATGGACCAGTGGCCGCTGTGGCGCACCGAGAGCGCCGAGGCGCTGATGAAACACGTGGACGGCTATCTCGGCTTCTGCGAGCGGAACGAGGTCGAGCCCTTCATCTGCTTCTACATGCACCCGTGGGAGTTCGCCAAGGAGCCTGAGGGCATCCTGCACTACGGCGAGGGCTCGGTCTACCCAGACCCGTTCATCGTCAAGAACTGCGGCGCATACGCCAAGGAGCAGCTCCTCGTCCTCATCGACATGCTGCGCGACCGCGGCGCCGAGTTCTACCAGGCCCGCCAGATCACCGTGTGAGCCGTGCGATTTTCGTCCCCCGCCCCAAAACAACCCCAGGAGAACCACCATGGCAATTCCGAGCATTCCGCGTGAAGAGTACTTTGAGCGCATCAAGAAGTTCCAGGCCCGCATCAAGGCGGCGAAACTGGACGCGTGCCTGGTGCACGGCACCGAGTCCGACTTCGCGAACGTGCGCTACCTGACCGAATACTGGCCGACCTTCGAGCAGGCGGGCGTCTTCGTCCCCGCCGAGGGCAAGCCTGTGCTGCTGATCGGGCCCGAGAGCCTGAAATACGCGCAGGGGCGCAGCGTGATTCCAGACGTGCTGCTGATGCTCAACTACCGCGAGTCGGCGGAGCCCGACTATCCTGGCATCGCGCTGGCGACCTACAAGGACGTCGTGAAACTCTCGATGGGCTCGAAGAAACTGAAGAAACTGGGGCTGGTCGGGACGGCGGTGATGACGCTGCCGACGCTGAACGCAGTCAAGGAGCAGTTGCCTGGCGTCGAGATCGTGGCGGCGGACGAGGTCTTCCGTCCGCTGCGGTGGATCAAGAGCGAGAACGAGCTGGCGTGCCACCGCAAGGCCTTCAAGGTCGCGGAGAAGGCGGTTGCGGCGATGCTGAAGGAGATGAAGCCCGGCATGACGGAGCTCCAGGCGATCGGCATCGCGCAGCGCGAGATCTACGCGAACGGCGGTGAATACGAGGGGCACAGCCTCTACTGCTTCGGCGGCGACCGCACCAGCAACGGCATCAGCCGTCCGACCCAGGCGAAACTGAAGAAGAACGAGATCATCCAGTTGAACATCGGCGCGCGCGTGGGCGGCTACAGTTCGTCCATCGGCCTGCCCGTGTGGTTCGGCAAACTGCCGCAGAAGCAGCTGGATCTGGTGAAGTTCGGGCTGGACGCGCACAACTACACCTTCGAGCTCATCAAGGCGGGCGCCGACGCGGCGGGCATCGCGAAGAAGTACACCAAGTGGGGCGTCGACCAGGGCTGGGGCGACTACATGCTCTACGGGCCCGTGCACGGGCTCGGCATCATGGAGACCGAATCCCCGTGGATCGAGACCACCTCCGACTACAAGCTCAAGGAGAACATGACCTACCAGGTTGACACCTTCTTCACCGGCGACGGCTACGGCCTGCGCTGGGAGACTGGCGTCATCGTCAAGAAGGGCGGCTGCGAGATCATGTCCACCAAGTTCGGCGACCTCAAATACTGCAAACTCGACTGACGAGACGCCTCTGCCGGGCGGGAGACTGGGCACGCCTCCCCGCCCGGCAGGAACCATGCATGGACGCGCGGCGGTCGTGGGGATGGGCCTCCTCGCGCTGGGATTCACCCTGGGCAACCGCGGCGACATCATCGCGCTGCTGACAGGCGCCTATTCAATCTACGCCCCAGGCGTCATCTGCCCGATGCTGGTCGCGGTGCTGTGCCATGGACGGCATCCCATCCGGAAGTGCGGATGGCTGGCGGCCGTCGCGGTCGGCGGGATCTGCGGCATAGCGGGGATCTGCAGCCGTTCCCCGTCGCTGGCGGCGAACCTGCCCGTCATCGGGATGGCGCTGTCGCTGGTCGGCGCCCTCGCCGCCGTGCGCTGGCGCAGCCCGTGCGACAGCGCCGGCGAGGGGGCTTTCGATGGGCCGGGCAACTGTGGCTGACCGCTACGCGGTTTCACGGAAACACTATTCTACATGGGGAGCCGTGACTGCCCTCGAAGCCGCATCCACCACTGAATGCAGTATGCACAAATCGGAGCCCCCGAAAATGGCTGCCACGGCGGCCACGCCGTGGTCGTGCTTATAGTGAACGCGCTGTTCCCCAAGGGGGTCGGTAAAAATAACGCCATTCTCGGGGAACTGTGCAATTCCTGGTTGCTGACTATGCGCGTCCACCGAAAAGATGCGCGCATTTCATCGGGGATCGCGCATTGCCAGATTTCAGAAGTCGCTCTGCTCCCCGAAATGGCGGTTTTACCGACCCTCATGGGGAACACAGCGATAGTGAAAGGCGCACCTCATGTCGACGCGGTCGCTCTCTGGGGCGCCACGGCGCGCCGTGGCAACCATGCTCGGGGGCGTCAGTCGAAGAATGGAGCGCGTATTGAAAACAACCAGTTGGCATTGACGGATGATCGAACGAGCCTGGTTTTACAATGCTATTTATCTCACGATAAATGTATTACACAAAACTAATGCACACCTTGCGAGGAAGATGGGCGGTTGAATGGCTTTTGATTTTGGCAATCCATCATTATAATAATCGCGTGGGGGAAAGGAGCATTGGGAATGTTCGAGGAAGGGTACGACATCGTGGTTTCCGGGGGCGGCATCGCGGGGGTGTCGGCGGCGCTGGCGGCGAGCGGCGGCGGAAAGCGAGTGGCACTGGTCGAGAAGGGCGCCTTCTGCGGCGGTCTCGCCACGGGCGGCATGGTCTACATCTATCTGCCGCTCGACGACGGGATGGGGCACCAGGTCTCCTTCGGCCTCGCTGAACGCCTCTTCCGTGCCAGCATCCAATACGGCCCCGGCTGCATCCCCGTCGGCTGGGACGCTCCCAATCCCGGGCGCGACCAGCGGCACCCGCGCTTCCGCACCCCCTTCAGCCCCGCCGCATTCATCCTCGCCCTCGACGAAATGCTTGAACAGGCCGGCGTCGCACTTTGGCTGGACACCGTTGTCACCGGCGTACACTGCGAGGGCTCACGCCTGGCAGCCGTCGAACTCTTCACCAAAGGGGGGGGCGGCCGCCTAACCGCCTCCGTCTTCGTGGACGCCACTGGCGACGCGCAATTGGTGCGCCAGTGCGGCGGCGCTTTCATCGAAGGCAAGAACCAGCTTTGTTTCTGGGGCATCGAGGTGGATGAGTACACCGAAGCCACCGGCTCCGCCTTCTCTCCGCATTTGCGCGGTGTCATCCAGGGACTGCTTGAAGCGGAGCCGACCCGGCGTGCGCTTTCACCGCGTGCCGCCACGGAGTTCCTGCTGGATTCCCGTCGCAGGATGCGCAGTCGCTATCCAGGTGCCGACCGCGACGGGCGTTACCCTGTCGCGGTGCCGACGATGGCACAGTTCCGTCAGGCCGCGCGCATCGTCAGCCAAGGCGACCTTCCCGACTGCGCCTTTAACCGCGCCATCCCCGGGGCCATCGGGATGGCTGCCGACTGGTGCGACATCGGCGTCGTCCAGGAAATCCCCTACAGCGCGCTGCTGCCAGCGACGGTCACTGGCGTGCTGGTCGCCGGGCGTTGCATCGGTGCCGATGGCTACAGTTGGGAACTGACCCGAAGCATTCCCGCCGCCGCGGTTACCGGCGAGGCCGCTGGCACCGCCGCCGCCCTGGCCGTGGAGCGGGGCGTTCCACCTCACGAACTTCCCGTTGCCGATGTGCAAGCAGCGCTCCGCACACGCGGCTGCCATCTGACGCAGGCCGAGGCGGGCATCCAGCCTGATTCCAGTAAAAATCCCCGCCGTGGCGTCCATTGAGCCGATGTTTCCGACCAAGGCACCATCCATTACTTCCGAACTGGAGCGGCGCATCCGCCACCGCGTTTACGAGCGCCTGCTGCCGCCACAAAGCGCGCTGGCGGCGGAGTTCGGCGTCTCGCGCGAGACTGTCGCTGCTGCGCTTCGCCCGTTGCTGTCGCGCGGCCTCCTCGTTTCCCGCCGTCGCGGCGGCACCGTCATCGACCGGCGCCGGCTTCTTCACGGCATCGTCGCCATCGTCACCGTCGGCGTCCCCGAATGCCACCATTCCCTGGCAGCGCTGTTCCGCCAGATCGCCGACGATGGACTGGATCCCGTCATTCAGAAAGACGCCTGCATTTCGACCGAAGTGCGCCGTCCCCTGCTCGGCATCCTTTTCCTCAACAGCACGCTGACCTTTGAGACCGCGCGCCGACTGGAGGATGCGGGCATCCCCTTCGTCTCTTGCAATGTCCTCGACTGTTATCCGCACCTCAATTACGTCGATTTCGACAACGCCGACGCCTGCCGTCAGCTTCTGGAGCGCCTTGTGGCCGAGGGCTACCGCCGCATTGCCGCCTTCATGCACAGCAAGGTCGAGAGCTACGACGAGATGCTGCGCCGCAACTTCCTGCGCCTGAAACGAGAGTTCGGCCTGCCGCACGAGGCCTACGACGACATCCTGCTCAACTGGCACGATAACGTCGACCGTCGCCTCACCGCGATGCTGGCCTACATGAAGGCGCACCGTTCCTGGCCCGAGGTGCTTCTCTCCTTCATGCATTTCAACGACGAGCAGCTGCGTTGCTTTGGGGAGCCGGGCTACGGTGTACCCGCCTCGCTGCAGATCTGGATGGAAATCCAGGAGGGGCGGGAGTGCCGCCCCGTCTCCGCCCCGCGCTCCGTCCGCCTCTTCGCGCCGCTGGTTTCCATCAACGAGGTCTGGAGCGCCGGCTATGGTCTTCTGCGCGAACACATTTTCTTCCCGGGCCGTCATTGGAGCGGCCGCCTCATCCAGCCGAAATTCGAGTTCCTGTCCACCTCCCCACCCACCAATACCACAACGCCATCATGAAACGCCTGCTTCTCATCTTCTTGGCCAGCGTCGCCTTTCTAGCGGCCGGCCCCGCCTTCCAGCCCCTGACTTTCCGTGGCAAGCCCATTTTCCTCCTGGGCAACTGGGACGCCCGTATGGAGTCCAACCGCTGTGCGATCCACCCGTTCCTCAAGGGGGCGGGCATGAACTGCGTCATCCTGCCCATCGACCCCCATACCGAGCGCTACGCCACCAACCTGGAGGTCATCCGCTGGTTCCGCGACAACCATCCCGATGTCGCCATCCTCGTTGAACTTCCCCTGAACTATGTCCTTGACGCCATCGACCGCCATACCTTTCGGATGCTGACGCCGGGGCAGATCGCCGAGCGCAAGGCAAAGTTGACGCCCGTCCTCCAGGAACTGCGCCGTTACGGCAACGTCCTGGGATACACTCTCGATGAACTTGAGAACCGTCTCTACGGCACCTTGGGCGAGTGGAAGAAGACGAAGCAACTCAAGGAGGAGGACATGGACAAGGCCCTGAGCATGTACATGGTCGAGGCCAGCCAGTGGTTCATCGAATTGATCCACGCCGCCCATCCCGAGGCCGTCTACATCCCATGCCAGGCGTGGTGGACCACCTATGCACAGTCCGACAAACTCTACGACATCCTCATCGCCAACGAATACCCCACTTCCGGCGAGCCTAGTGGCTACTACGGGCTGCCCTACGACGCGCAGCTTGCCGCTGCCGCCGCCCAGAAACTTGGCAAGCGCTGCTTCGTCTACTGTCCGCCTGGCTTCGCCTCCATGGGCGGACGCTGGAAGAACCGCACCTACACGCAGGCCGAGATCCGCTACTTCTGGTTCGCGCCCATCACCTTCGGTGCCATGGGCATCATGGGCTGGCGCCAGCGCCGCGCCAGCAACGACTACACCAACCAGGTGTTGCTTCCCGTCATGCTCGAAATCTCCTCACTCGTCCCCTGGCTCCTCGGCGAGCCCGTCGATGCGGAGGTCACCTGCGCTCGTGACCAGGACATGACCAAGTACAAGGTGCGCAAGCGCTCCCGCATGGCCGGCAAGGAGGACGAGGAGTACTTCTTCCGCGAGGTCAAGACCATTTCCTGGATCGCCCGACGCAACCCCGCCGAGAAATCCACGCTCCTGCTCGTCGCCAACAACAGCCCTGAAAAGCAGACCTCGCTTTTCCAATTTTCCCCGAAGATCGCCGGTGCCTACGCCCTCGAACTCTTCTCGCATCACATCAGCGGTCCCGGCTACGGCTTCAAGATCGAACTGGAGCCGTACAGCGTAAAAGCATTCCTCATCACCCCGAAACTCGTGAAATAGCGCCCAAGGAAAAGACCAAAAGAACCAAGGCGACTTGCCATTACCTGACAGCCATGAAAACCAGAATTTTCACTCTCATTGAATTGCTTGTTGTCATTGCAATCATCGCCATTCTCGCCTCCATGCTGCTGCCGGCGTTGTCGAAGGCGCGCGAGAAGGCGCGTTCCATCGCTTGCGTCAATCAGATGAAGACGGTTGGCCTCGCCGTGACGATGTACGCCGACCAAAACGACGACTGGCTTCCCTTCTACGGCAAGGACGCCAATGCCAACCCCAACACCTTCTACTTCTGCGACCACACTGCCGGGGTCGCCAAGACCTTCTTCACCGCGCTGTCCAACGAGGGGTGCCTCCCTGGCGGCCCCATCGAGGCCGGCACCGGCCGGGCCGCCCAGTTGAAGCGGCTGGAGCAGTTGCGGCCTTTCTTCCGCTGCCCCAGCGACTCGAAGAACTATACACTCAATGAAAACGGGCGTGCGCAGGTCAGTTATCGCGTTCAGATTTGGAAGGCCGAGGCGGCGGGGCAGGTCGGCATGACCGCCTACCACGAGCGCGCGCGCGTCGGCCGCGATCCCGCCAAACTGTGCATCATGTTCGACCTTTGCCCCACCGAGTATCTGGCCACGCGTGGTCTCTACTACAACCATCCCGGCAATGTCAACGCGTTGACCATGGGGGCTTCCGTGAAGAGCGTGCCCGTCCAGCGGGTCAAGAGCGAGAGTACCACGTGGAAAGTCAACATGGATCTTTTCGACAACTACTGATTCCAGGAGCCTCGCCGCCATGAACGATTCCGACCTCGCGGAGGCATACCGCCTCCTCGGCACCCTGACCAGGGAGCGTTTCGACCACACCGACCACGACGGCTGGACTTGCGTCTCCCACGACACCGGCACCCCCGGCCGCCGCGACGCCTTCATCGGCAACGGCCTTATCGGCCTGCGCGTCCCCGTCGAGGGCCAGCCCTCCCTCTATCCGCTCTTCCACGCCGTCAAGATGGCTCCTGGCGGCACTCAGATGTACAACCTCTGGGACATCGACGAGATGATGCCCGCACTGAATTTCCTCGGCCTTGAAGTCCGGCACGGCCGCTCCGTCTTCCGGCGCGATTCTGGTGCGCTCCTCCGCTATACCCAGACTCTCGACTGGAAAACCGCCACCGTCACCACTGAATGCGACTGGGTTCACTGGGGCGGCACCCTGCATATCAAGATTCGCATCTGGCTCGACCGCGTCTGCAAGAACCTCGGCTGTGTCGAGATGGAACTCATCCCCGCACAGGCCGACTACTACACCATCGTCGACAAAGTCGACGGCGGCTTCTTGCCCATCCAGGGTGAGACGGAATACTTCCTGCGCCGCCCCGGCGACACAGCCAAGTGCGTCTTCCTGCGCGCCGGCGGGCGCCGCCGCCTCCAGGCCGCCGCGACCATGATCTCGCTGGACGGCGAAGACCAAGCCGGGAACCTCGTGCCGATGCGCGGCGGCTTCGAGCGCCAGATTCCCTTGCACAGCGAATCCGGACGGCGCTACCTCTTCCGCAAGTGCGCCGCCCTCTTTGCCGACGGGCAGTGCGACGATCCCCAGAACGCCGCCGCGACGCTCGCCGCCGGTGGCATGGCGCACTTCGAGGAGCATCGCGCCGCGCACGAGGCCGCCTGGGCGTGTCTCTGGGAGCACGACATCGAGGTGCCGCATCCGGGCGTCCAGATGCTTGCGCGCACTGCGCTCTATCAGCTCTACGCGAATGTCGGCGAGGGCGTCGACGCGATGCCGGGTCCGACCGGTCTCACCGGCAACGCCTGGAAGGGGCACCTCTTCCACGACGGCGAAGCGTGGACCTTCCCGCCACTGCTGCTCCTGCATCCCGAACTCGCGCGCAACTACGTCAACTATCGCTACCGCACGCTTCCCGGGGCGCGCCGCAACGCCGCCGCCTACGGCATGGCCGGGGCGCAATACGCCTGGGAATCGGCGGAGTTCGGGGACGAGAGCATTCCGGGGCTGGTCTATATGAACCAGCACCAGATCAACTCCTGCGTCGCACTCGCCCAGTGGCAGTTCTACCTCGTCTCCGGCGACCGCGGCTTTCTTGAGAGACAGGGGGCCGAGATCCTTTTCGCCAACGCCGACTTCTGGGTCTCCCGCGCCACTTATAACGCCGAGCGTGACCGCTACGAGATCCGCCAGGTCTGCTGTCCTGACGAATGGGCCTGCCTCCAGGACAACAACGCCATGACCAACTACAGCGCCAAGGCCACCCTGGAAATCGCCGCCAGGGTTGCCGGGATGCTTGGCCGCCCTGCCGATCCGCGCTGGCTTGCGGTCGCCGAAAAACTGTGGGTGCCCATCGACGAGGGCGGCAAGCACATCCTCGAATACGAGGGCTATGCCGGGCAGCCCATCAAGCAGGCCGACGCCACTCTGGTCATCTACCCCTTGGAGATGCCCCTCCCCGAGGAAATTCGCCGCGGCACGGTCGAATACTACCGCGTGCGCTACGGAGACCAGAAGATCATGATGGGCTCCGCCATAGACGGCGTCATCGACTGCGAGGTCGGCAACCCCGAATCCAGCTGGGAGGCCTTTCTCGATCTCCTCCAGCATTTCCGCGGCGACTTCCTCCTCGCCAGCGAAAGCCCCTTCAACGAGACCATCTCTCTCCTCACCGGAATGTGCGGCATGCTCCAGCTCATCATCATGGGGTGGGGCGGTGTCCGCATCCACGAGGACGGCCTTGCCGCCGCCAGCCATCTACCTAAAGCCATCCCCTGGATGAAGCTCAAGGGCCTCCACTATGGAGGCGAGTGTTTTGACCTCGAATACCGCGACGGCAAGGTGCTGCGGCATCCCTGGTGAGTGGGGGTTGTGCGTAAGCCTCCGCCCAGATTGACGCTCAATGGAACTTGCGCCATTTTTCGCGCGAATGAGCAGCGACGGTTCTGACGCCAGATATGGCCCATGCCTTTGGACGAATGGGCGGCGCGGAGGCCGACACGCACAAATTGAGCGCTGGCCAGGGAATGACCAGGCGCGGTTTATGCCGTTGGGGAAACACGCGACTCCGACTGCGGTTCCCCTGGATGTAGGTTTGAGAGTCGGGTGTGGTTCAGATGGCCAGCCAAAGTGGGTGCAAGGATCCAGGCGGGATGCGCCAACGGGGGGCGCCCAATGTCGAGCCACGCCGATCAATGCCGATTGGCCGGCCGCGCGGGAGCGCGGCACCATCACCTGCGGTGCCGCCAGGTCGGTCCTGGCGGCTGGACTTTTCTGGTGCCAGCGCCTGGTGAAATTCGGGTGGTTACTTTGCCGTGAAAGCCTGTGGCGAACACTACTTCAGGAGAACGGGGGAGATCGCGGCGCGGTGGCCCAGGGCTCCTTGCGTGGGGAAGAGGTTGTAGTGGATCGCGCCCGGGTTGTTGTTCGCGCAGACATTCAGTTCCAAAGCGCCTTCGAAGCCAAACTGCGCCAAGGGGATGGCCGCCTCCATGGTCCAGCCAGACGGCGTGCGCGCGGCCTTGAACTCGCACTGCGCGAGCGTCCAGGCGCGGCCGTCGCCGTTTATGCCGTCCCAGATGCAGCCTGCGGCGCTTAGGATGACCTGGTAGGTCTTCGCATCGCCATGGCTGGCGAAGAATAGTTCGATGGAATCCTCCGTCCAGAGCGAGGCGTCGCGGGAAGCGTGCGCCTTCGCGCAAGGAGTGCCATCCTGGAGTTCCGCCGCGATGTAGAGCGTGGTGTGCGCCGCGTCCGTGCGCAGATACACCTTGGGCGCGTTGTGGACGGGCGCGCCTTCGGTGTCCGTCATCGCCAGCGGCGCCTGACCCTGCCATGCCGCGTCGTCCAATCGCCCGTCGATCCTCGGTGCGGGAGCGGCGGGCGCCTCGGCGACATACGGTGAGTAGGAGGGGGGCCGCCAGGCAAGGGGCTGATGGCCGTCGGGCAGTTCGCCGACCGCGGGCTGCACCACGATCATCTGCTCCTCCTGCGGGCGAAGCACGAGGGCGAAGCGTGACAGTTCCTCCGTTTTCCAGCGCGTCGCGCCATCTGGGGCGCAGTAGACGACTTTGCTCAATGGATCCAGCACATGATACTGCCGGGCGGCAAGGGCCTTCACCTCCGGTGCCAAAGCGACGGTGGTCGGCACTGGGGCGTCATTCCGCAGATGCAGGCAGAACGCCCCCGTGCCATCGGCCCCCGCGGAGCGCAGCGGCGAGACATGCCAGAATGGCACCCGCCAATGCACCTGGCGTCCATTCTGGAGCATTGTCTCCTCGCGCACCGTGTACGGCGCCACCGCCAGCCCCTTCGCGGGCAGCTGAAAACGCTCCTGGAGTTGTTCACGGACCCGTGCCTCCTCCAGCGCGGACGGCATCGCCAATTCTGGCCCAAGCACAATCGTCAGGAAATCATAGATCTGCTGGCTTCGGATGCCACAGCGCAGCAGATAACGCATCGCCTGCGTCGAAAGCGGATCGCCTGGCTGACCGCACTTCGCCAAACCGTCCAGCACGGGACGGATGCTGTGCGGCGCCCGTAGGAATGGCGCATAAAGGCTGGTGAAGCAGAAATCCCGGATGATTTCCTCGCGGGAGACGCCCAAGGTCGCCAGAAGCACCGCCGCCAGGGAGCCAGTGCGGTCGGCCCCCAGGATGCAGTGGAAGCCGATGGGGTAGTTCTCCGACCTGGTGAAGACCTGGAAGAGTTTTCGGTAGTTCTCATGTCCGTTCGGGGAGAAAAGTCCACCGTAGAGCGTCGACGGGATGCGCTGGTACCGCACCCCTTGTCCCAACGGCGAAGCCGACATGTCCGCGAGCTCGCTGTCCCACCGCAGGTCGATCTCGGTCTTCAGCGCAAGCGCCTCCGCGGCAATGGCGAGATTCTCCTTGTCCATGCGGGTCTTGCCCGCGGTCTTCCCGCCGTCCGTCGAATTGTCATTGAATGCGGCGGAGCGGAAAATCATCCCCTGCGGAATCACGCGCCCCTCCAGTCCGATGCGGCCCCCCAGGTCGCGCACATTCGGCACCCCAGGAATGTTCATCACGCGTGGCGCGAGGTTCTCCACCACGAACGACTGCACCTTGGTCTCCTGGAATGCTCTTTTCGCGGCATCCAACGCCGCCACTTGCAGGTAGTAGGTCCTGCCGATTTCCAGATTCTGAATCACGCACTTCGGCTGGACGGCACGGATGCGCTTGTCCCTCTTCATTTCCGCATTGTCCGCCACCCGCACTTCATAGCAGGCAACCGCCCCCGACGCCGCATTCCATTCCACTTCAATGCCTGCGGGATAGGTCGTCACATCCGCCATCCGCTCCACCGTCCCCTGCGTGAGGAAGACCTCCAATTGCGCCTCCGTCATCAGCGCCAGCGCGCGCTGCATCGGCTTCAGCAACGATACTGTCTCGCCATCGCGTGGCCTGGTGATCTGGAACGCGCCCTGCGCCGCCATTGGCAGCATCATCCCCGCCAGCACGGCTCCCCAGATTCCCAGCCAATGTCTCATCTTTCTTGTCTCCATAATGTGTCGCCGTTTCATTCCCCCATCGCGCAATGCCCTTCAATATAACCCTACCTCTGTTCCCCAAGAGGGTCGGTAAAACCGCCATTTCGGAAAGCAAGGCGACTTCGTGGAATCTGGCAATGCGCGGCCACCGTGGAGAAGTGCGGCATTCCCGCTCGGGGAAGCCCCCGCAAGGGGGCGCCAGAGCATAGCCAGGGGTGGAGCGAGCCGCGAAGCGGCGAGCGGAACCCCTGGAAGGGCGCCGAAGACAGGCTGGCGCCCGGAAAGGGATGCCATTGTCGGGGGCGGGGGCGGAGGG
>JAEEGL012108332.1_pt1 | contig 19208 bp, 16 predicted proteins | sample 9134231 | NCBI WGS metagenome assembly JAEEGL01 (sample SAMN16246548, study PRJNA631951) | gut metagenome | biome: gut microbiome; feature: rumen; material: fiber-attached | host: Bos | place: Iran: Karaj | collected 2018-10 | reverse complement strand
CTTCTGTGTCCGTTGAGTGCTTCCAGTCGTATTTTTCAATACGCTTCTCATCAAGAAACACGCGTACAGCAAATTCAAAGCTGATGCCATCGTGATTAGCTATGTTGTATTCGTTCTTGTTGTTATCCCACTCATAAACCATATTTATATAATACATATAATATAAATATCAGGCAAGCATTTTTTCAAAAATATCAACAATCGGACAGACCATTTGTTTTTTAAATGACTATAGACATGCGCACATCATATCATTCTCATAAGCTGGACTAATCTTTTCAGGAAAACCAAATCTTCGTCGGAGAGGTGCTCAATCTCGCTCATTATTGCTCCTGAAAGGGATTCTTTCAAAGGATTTTTTTTGGACTGTTCTTTTCCGCAGACAAGGTACTCAACGGAAGTATTCAGTGCGCGCGCGATTTTTACCGCAAGCTCCGCCTGTGGCTGGCTTCCGTTCCTTGCAAGATAGTGGTCGAGCGTATGCTTGCTGATTCCCGTCATTTCCGCCAGCTCTTTTACTTTTATGTCCTGATACGCAAGTTCTTCTTTTAAGTTTTCCCGAAATCCCATTCGTATATATTATTCAAAATTGATTTTAAAAAGGTAATTGACAATTCAAAACTTAATACTATAATAATTTTTATATTGAGATTTGAATAATCAATGTTCATTTTTGGCTAAGTCAAAATGAAAGCAGGGAAATTTACAAGAGAGTCTTATTGTCTCCAGAGGACGCAAATTGATTTTTTATATCGCATAGTATATAGAAGAAAAATGATGTCTGTAAAATCAGTGAAAATTGTGAAAGGATTTATATTTTTGCAAGGATTGTATCGAATGAGAATTTGAGGGTGTCGCGGAGGGCTGACTTTGAAATTGACGAGTCGCGTATGAAAAAGTCCGCCGGGCTGATTTTCAGTGCCTCCGCTATCCGTATCATCATGTCAAAAGAAGGCTTTGCCTTTCCCGACTCAATTCCGCCGATTGTTCCCGTTCCGCAGCCGCACAGGTGAGAAAGCTGAACTTGTGAGATTCCAGCTTTCTCACGGTAGTATATCATATTCTGCCTAAAATCTTCCAGATAGTTTTTCATAGCAATAAATATAAAATAGAAAAAAACGCTTGACTTCGAGAAAATCAGTGATATACTCGGATATATCGAGAATATTGATTTAAATATCGATGTTTCCGAGAAGCTCCGTATGGGGCTTTAAAAATAAATACAAGAGGTTTTCATATGAAAGAGATGAAAAACATCAAGACACCAGCTTATGCACAGAATCTTGGAACAGGAGCATTTATGGCAGCTCAGCCGACATATCAATGCGAGTACTGCGGAAAAACAGCTTACACGCCAAATCCACCTCGTCCTATGGATATGTGGCCTTGTGCGCAAGGTAAACCCAATCATCGTTGGGTTAAATGCTAGTTGCCGGAATGCGAAATATTCCTGTGGTGCGGTTCGTTGAATTGCTCCGCAGGGAAACTACCGCCGTACAGAAAAGATTCTGTGCGGCGTGGTAGTTCAAGTCAAAAATAGGGAGACACATTAGTAGTACCAGAGTAACAGAAGCTTTGAAAGAATTTTATGGCGATGGAAATTTAATGCATGAAAGATATATCGGTGGTAAATAAAATATGCTCGGATTTTTAAAAGCAATTCAAAATATAGGTGGATTTTTGAAAGTAATTGCAAATCTGTGTGGTTCATTTTTACAAAAAGAGGACAAAATGAGCAAAAATTCATCAAACTCAAATAATAATCAGAGTAGCAAAAACAATGGAGACCTTACTTCGCATGGATCAAATTCCCCAAATATTATCGGCAATAGCAACAGCGGAAATGGCAACACCAATGTCATATTCAATGGCAAAGTCAATATCATATTAAATGTTTGTACAGATAAAACTGCTATTGGCGAAAAAATAACAATTAATTTCAACAATCAATCACTGGATTTTTTAATCTGCGCGTTTGAAATAAAAAAAATCAAAGATGTTACCTATACAGTTTTCGCTATATTCGACAGTGCCAAAGAAAGCATAGATAAACTTTTTCTGAAAGGTGAATTTACCGAAGGCGAAAAAATAAATATTAAGGGGCTTAAGGGACGGTTGATTGATTCTGAAAATGAAATCAATGAAGAAGGCTGCTATATACAGTCTGGCAAAAAGCCTCAAGATAAGGAAGCTCCCTATGAAAAAGGACTATAAATTCATTGAAACACAAATACCTTTTAAGGTTTTTGCTGATTATCAACAATCCTAACTATGAAGAAAAAGACGGAAATTTGATTATTTATAAAAATAGGAAATAATCCCTTTTCTCCGCTTGAGTCGCAAGAGCGGCTCGAGCGGAAACTGGGAAAATATATAAATTACAGAAGGAGATTGCTTATGGGGCTTTGGGATTGGATAACAAAAGATTGTAAATATCAGGTGATTTGCAAAAAGTGTGGTCAAAAAGGCGAATCGAATAGTAGTATGGCTCGAGCAATAGAGATTTTGCAAGCTCGTGATACTCGTAAAATTTGTAGTAATGGTTGTAGTCCGAACACTCACGAACCTGAAGAAATATAAAAATAAAATGAGGGGATAAAATTATGTGGATATGGGTTAAGAGAATTTTCGTTACTATAATGATGCTGTTTGTATTTTGTTGTTCTATAGCTGCCTTTTTTGAACCTTATGATAAAACAGCATTATTCATGATTATTAATATTCTGTTGCTTATACTCCCACTTTTAATTATTGTTCTATATTTCCTTGCTGGAGAAGAAAAAAGCTTACCATGTTTTTTATTGGGACTGGTACAATGTGTTTTAGAAATTGTATTAATAGTCAAAATGGATGGTGATGGAATAGCTCATATTTTTGGTTTCATTATAACATTTATGGTAATCATTACGCCTATAATTTGGCTTTTTTATCAAAAAGGTGGCTTTGACTATGCAATAAAAGTATTGCTTGGTATAGCGTTTTCGGTTGGATTCTGTTATGGAATTTATGAAGCTATAAAAATGTTAATAAGCAAGAATTAATATGCAAGAAATAGAAATATCCTCAGTCCAGCATATCGGTAATGACTCATGAAAACTGCTACAAAAGAGAAGCTTGCCAAACTCAGAAAGTTCGCGGACGGAAAGGCGGACACCAGATATGAGCTTTTCATGCTTTTCGTCATCATCGTGAATATTGTTTCTCTCGGGATAGAGACATCAAAGTTGATTTCTCCAGTGCTTAGAAATGTTTTGTTTTGGCTGGATCAGGGTTGTCTGCTTGTCTTTGTACTGGAGCTTCTTCTAAAAATTATCGCGTATAACCGTGATTTTTTCGGAGAAAAGTTGCTTGATGATTATGGGGAAAAATATTTTCATATTAATGTATGGAATATATCAGACTTACTTATAGTAACGGTATCGATTTTTTCCTCCCTGTCTTTTTTCGGTGTATTTCGTGTGTTCAGAGTTTTCAGTACAATAAAAGACCTAAAACTGCTTCGCTCCCTTAGAATTATAAAGTCTTTAAAGCTTGTGAACGAAACTAAGAATCTTCGTACCACCTTCAACGGCATCGTAAAAGCAATACCAGAGCTTAAATGGACATTTTTTTTTCTTGCCCTGTTTACATATTCCTATGCGGTCATCGGGACTCATGTGTTTTCGGAAAATTTTCCACAGTCTTTTGGAACGCTGAGAAAATCTCTTCTGTCCCTTTGTCCGATTATACCACTCAACGCATGGTTCTCTGGAATTGCGCGCGATGTCATACGCTTACATCCGTGGGCATGGATTTATTTCATTTCGTATGCATTCATCGCAGCATCAATAATAATGAATGTTATTGTTGGAATCTTTGTTAATTCAATGGCAAAAGAGCGTGAAAAGGAAAAACAGAACAATAGCATTACTATTTTAGAACTTTCCAGGCAGATTTCTGAACTTTCTAGTCAGATTACGGAACTAAAATCATACATAGAAAAACAAGAAGAAAATCCATGACCGACCACCATCTTCACATCGGGCAGTTCAACGAGGTCTACTATGACGCGCTTGAGCTGTTCCAAATCATAGAATCCTTGTCGCCCAGAACTGGGATTACGGAAGTGCGTTACTCGTCAACCTCCAGCTGCCGCGACGATGCGGAGCTTTCGGGCGTGGAGGAGGAGATTTCCTACGCCCAGAGATTTGAGTCAAAAATCCTGACCGCGCGCCCGTACCTCTGGTTCATTCCGCGCTATGCCGAGCAGGGAATCTCCGCCGAAAGCGCAGCTGGTGCATTCGACTATTGCGGTGTAAAGCTGCATCCTGCAGGGCAAGTCTGGGACGAGGAAAAGCCCGCGCACAAAAAAGCACTGCACCAGATTTTCCGCTGGGCAGACGACAACAAGAAATCCGTCCTGATTCACTGCGGCCCGCAAAAATGCGACCTGCCTTCCAGATTCGAGCCGTTTTTCCGCGAGTACACGGGCGCGCGCATAATCTTAGCGCACTCAAATCCTGTCGCAGAGACCGCGCGTCTTGTGAACGAACTTCCGAATGTTTTCTGTGACACGGCCTGCATTGAGGAAAAAAATCTGTCGCTTCTCATGGAAAAAGTGCGCGACAAGTCCAAAATCCTTTTCGGCTCGGACTTTCCCGTGAGCCACTACTGGAACACACACCTGTTCGAGAAAACATGGTCGCTTGAAGAAGAATATTTGCATGACTGCAAGAATGCGACTACCTAGTATTCCGTAAAGATAAATTCTGCTTTACTTATGCTTAAAACATTCTATAATTGAAAAATATGAGAAGTTTAAAATTCAAAATAAGTTTGATTATGCTTATAATTATGGTTCTTTCGTTCGCTTCTATAGCATTTATTTCTATAAGAAGCTCAAAGGCAAGCCTTGAGAAAGAAATGACAAAAGCCCTCGTCGAATCAGTTCATGCAACTGCCGACTCAATAAAAGACTTCAACGACAGGGAATTCAAAATGCTTGAGACTTTCGCGGCATTGCCCGAAATCAGGGACTCAAATGTAGACCTTCTTGAAAAGACGCACATAATCTTCGGCTCAACTAGTCTTGACAAGAACTACATCGATGTCTGCATCCTCGACAAGGACGGCTCCGCATGGATTCACAACGGAGCAAAAATGGTTTCGTTCAGCGAAAGAAATTATTTCAAAAGTCCTTACCTCAATGCAAAAAAATACCTCACGGACCCGTACATCAACAAAGTCACGAACGAGCCTTCCGTCTTTTACTCAGTTCCTGTTTTTGACAACAACAACAATGTTGTCAATGTAATTTTCTGCGTCGTTGAAGCCAAAAAAATATGCCAGCTGACGACGAACCACAAGTCAGGAAACGACAGACCTTCTTTCCTTATCACAATGAACAATGGAACTGGCGGAGCGAATGAGGCTTACTCAGAAATCCACTCGCAGGGCATCATCATTGCCGCAGAAAATCTTATCGCAAAAGACGCAAAACTAGAGGAATTCGGAACGGAAAACATTTTTACCAATGCGGCAGCATCAAAAAGCCAAAGTTATATCGACGCTTTGGAGCAAGTAAAGACCCGCGAGAGCGGCTGCGTGAAATATTCCAGAGACAAGAAAAAATATATCCTGGCATTTGAAAGAGTTCCAGAAACAAACTGGATTGCAATGAACGAAATTCCGTACAGTGACTTTCAGGCTGATATAAACGTCTTGCAGAACCGAATCATAATTTATGTTCTGCTCCTTACAATTTTTGCCGTATTCATCGTCGGACTCGCAATCGCGCGCTCAATAAAACCGCTTGATAAAGTCAAATCGGCAATAAACGATATTGCCACCGGAAACGCAGATTTAACAAAGCGCATTCCAATCAGCAGTAACGATGAAATCGGAGAAGTCGTAAAAGGTTTCAACAAATTCGGCGAAAAGCTGCAAGGCATCATCTCAGATATCAAGAATTCAAAAAATGCCCTCTCATCCGTAGGAATGAACATGAGCGAGAATGCAGTTGAAACGGCGAATTCTATTTCCACCGTCTACTCAAACATTGAGGAAATGCGCCAGCAGATTTCCAGCCAAAGAAGCAGCGTAAATCTTACTGCCCGCTCCGTAACAGAAGTTTCTTCAAGCATAGATTCTCTTGAGCAGATGATTGAAACTCAGGCGGACGGCGTGGAGCAGGCTTCAAGCGCGGTAGAGCAGATGATAGGAAACATTTCTTCCGTAAACAATTCTGTGGAACAAATGGTAAAATCTTTCGACGACCTTCTGAACAAAACCCAGGGCGGCGTTGCAAAGCAAAATATCGTAAGCAACAAAATCCGGGAGATTGAAACACAATCTGCGGCTCTGCAAGGCGCAAACCGCATAATCTCAAAAATCGCATCTCAGACGAACCTTCTTGCTATGAACGCAGCAATCGAAGCCGCCCACGCAGGCGACTCAGGCAAGGGATTCAGCGTCGTTGCCGATGAAATCCGTAAGCTCTCAGAAAGCTCCCAGCACGAATCGAACAAAATCAGCGAGCAGCTTTCTCAGATTGTAAAATCAGTGTCCGATGTCGTCGCGGCTTCAAACGAGGCTTCTTCTGCATTAAGTCAGGTCTCAGACCTAATTGATACCACAAACGACATCGTTCGCCAGATTCGCAGCGCAATGGACGAGCAGAATTCAGGCTCCAAACAGATTGGAGACGCTCTCCATGTTATGAATGATGCGACGAGCGAAGTTCGTGCGGCAAGCCATGAGATGGCTATCGGAAACAAATCGATTCTGGACGAAATCAAAAACTTGCAGAATGCAACAGAATCCATGAAAGAAAACATGGAGAAAATAATCTCTGGAGCAGATAAAATCAACAAGTCAGGAACTGAACTGAACGAAATTGCGCCTCAGGTTCAATCATCAATTGAGCATATCAGTATGCAGATTGATCAGTTCAAGGTCTAAAAAGCATAGCTGGGGCTTGCGGAGTTTCGGGCAGCGAATATTCCGCAAGCTCAATTCTTGCAGAGAAACTGTTACAGTTTTTTCCAGTCGCTTACGATAAAAACTCCGTCTTTCAAGACATTCGGGCCAATTCTGTGCGATTTGTCGATTTTGCCCGTAAGCTCAAGCCTGTACCCAGTTTCTTTTTCTATGTCCGACAATAAAAAATCAGAATTTTTATCAATTTCAATAGTGTACAAATAGCCATCTTCGGTTTCAAATCCTGCGAATTCAAACGGCGAATTGCCGTAATATTTTATATGCCCGGTTATAACCTGCGGAGCTTTCCCGCCATAAGAAAAGCACTGAAAGACTGCTGAAAAAGCAAGCAAAACTAAAAAAATAACTTTGATAACAGATTTCATAGAATTCTCCTTTGTCAAAATATAATAGCTGAACATTTCAAAAAAAGAAATGCGGTAATTTCGATATTTGTTGTTTTTTTGCTTTTTATAATCTAAAATCGTATATAGGGGGCTTTTTGTGAAATTCTTTTCAAGTTACAAGATAAGATTCATATTCTTTAATATCGTATTCGTTATTTTTGTAAGTGGAATCGTTGCCATAACAGGAATAATTGGAATAAGAGATGCAGCAGTTTCTTCATTCTCTGCAGTTGGAAAAACGGCCGTAACAAAAGCATTCGACAAAATTTCAATGAATGATTTTTTGCGGCTCGCAAAATCTCTGGACGAGAATGATCCATATTACAAGACTCTGAACGAAGCCTTGTATGAGATAAAAGATTTGTTCGGCTGCAAATTTCTTTACACGATGGTTCAAAAAGAAGGAACCCAATTTATCTATGTTGTTGACGGAAGTATGCCTATAAGTATGCGCAACGATGATTTTTCCCCCATTGGCACCGTCGAGGACATCGAAAGTTACGGTTCATATCCTTTTGATTGCATGAAGAACAGAAAAATCGTACATTCCAAAATCGAAAAGCAGGAAGAATGGGGGTATATGACCACCGTGTATTTCCCGCTCTCGGACAACAACGGAAAAGCGATTGGTTTTCTTGGCGCGGACTTTGAGGTTGTGGAGCTAATCCATAAAATAGAATCAAAATCAATGGATATGCTCATTTTTGCCTTGATTGGGACTGTAATCGCCGTTACTTTGTTCACGCTCATAATACTGATTTTCTTCAAGCAGATAAACAATGTCGTCGCAAAAATGAAAGAAATTGCAGGCGGAGGAAGCGACCTTACGGCACGAATCCCAACGAACGGAAAAAATGAAATCACCGAGCTTGCGGGGGCGTGCAATCTTGTAATGGATACCATGCAGGAAATCGTAAAGACAGTATCAACTTCCGTAAACGAGCTTTCCTCCAACAGCTCGCAAATACTTGACCAGAGCCACAAGATGACAACCATGGTGGGCGATGCTGAGGGCGATATAGGCACTATCGAGCATAAAGCATCAAATCAGTCGGAGCTTGTAAAAAGGCTCGGTTCTGAAGTACAAAAGTTCAGGGATTCGCTGTCAACATTCAGCGGCAAGGTAAACGAGCAGGTTAATGCAGTAAATCACTCGTCAACTTCAGTCCAGCAAATTACATCAAACATCAGCACAGCCGGCTCTACAATCAGGCACATAAGTTCCGAGTACAGCGAGATTGTTTCTGAAACAAAGACAAATCTTTCAAATCAGAAAATAATGTCAGAGCAAATCGGAAAAATTCAGGAAATGGCAAAGAATCTTTTTGAAGCGAACAAAATCATAACGAACATCGCAAGCCAGACAAACCTTCTTGCCATGAACGCGGCTATTGAGGCGGCCCATGCGGGAGAAGCCGGAGCCGGATTCAGCGTAGTCGCCGAAGAAATCAGAAATCTTGCGGAAACATCGGCCAATCAGACCGTTTCCATAAAAGTCATCGTTGCCGATATTGAAAAAGCCGTCGGTGAGATGGTTTCATCTTCTGAAAACAGCGAAAGAGCATTCGAGATTCTTGGAAACAAAGTCAGCTCATTGCAGTCGTATGTGCAGGAAATTCAGGACGGAATGAACGAACAGGCTTCCGAAGCAAAAGAAATCCTTGATATGATGAGAGTTCTGAATTCGGCTTCATCAGATATGGCAAATGCAACTGAGAAAATGAGCAGGAACACGGACGCAATCTCAGAGAGCATGGGAGAAATCTCAACATCATCGTCTGACATTCTTGCAAGCACAAGCCATACTTCAACACGCCTCAGGCAAATCAAAATGTTCGCCGACGAGTCTTCGGTAACATCGGAAGAGAACAAATCTCTTTCCGAGAATGTGTGCAAACTCGTCGAAACATACAAGGTTTAGCCAAGCTCGGCAAGTTCTTCCCAGCGAGCGTATTTTGCATCAAGCGTTTCGGAAACGCTCTGGTACTCAACGCTCGCTTTCTGGACCACCGCAAAATCGCTGTCTGACATCTGAGCTTCAAGCAGCGATTTTTTTTCTTCAAGCTCCATTATTTCGCTTTCAAGGCTCTCAAATTCACGCTGCTCGTTGAATGACCTTTTCTTTTTAGCGGGTTTTTCAGTTCGCTCAGGCTCTTTCTTGGCTACAGGACGGCTTTTTTCCTCAGCCGCACCAAGCTCTTCTTTCAGCTGCAAATACTCGGAACATTTTCCGACAAAGCCAGAAACGCTGCCGTCGTCCTCCAGAATAAACATCGTGTCGGCGATTTTATCCATAAAATAGCGATCATGGCTAACCACAAGAAGGCAGCCTTTGTAGCCCAAAAGGAAATCCTCAAGGATATTCATCGTGAAAATATCAAAATCATTCGTAGGCTCATCAAGAATGAGAAAATTCGGATTGGAGATAAGGAGGCGCACAAGGAACACCCTCTTGCGCTCACCGCCGCTCAATGTAGAAAGCATTGAATGTTGGATTTTTCCCTCAAAGCCGAACCTGTTCAGGAACAAGGACGCTGACAAAGTTTTTCCGTCGTTCATAGTGATATTTTCAGCCGCCTCCTGAATGTACTCAAGCACGGTCAGGCTCAAATCCTTGAACACAGGATTCTGCTGATAATAGCCGAAAAATGTGTTTTCGCCCTTTATCACATTTCCTGAGTCAGGCTCCAGATTACCTGTTATTATGTTCAGGAGAGTTGATTTTCCGCTTCCGTTCCCGCCAAAAATACCGATTTTTTCGCCTTTTGAGAATGTGTAGGAAAAATCGCGCAAGACAGGAGAAACGCCCCGGTCATTGTTCGGGCTTGCAGAATGAGCTGGCAGAGCGCTATCTACAAAACCTTTGGGAAAATTCTTGGATATTCCGTGCAGCTCAAGGATTTTTCCGCCAAGCCGCCGTCCTGCCACCTCAAACTGAAAACCTTTGTCCTTTGCGAATTTTTCCCTGTTTATAAGCTGCATATCGTGCTGAATACGGGCCTTTGCTTTCGTTCCGCGCGCACAAGGACCGCGCATAAGCCAGTCACGCTCAAACCGAAGGACGCTCTCAATTCTGCGCTCAGTATTTTCCTCAATTTCAGCCTCAAGTTCCTTTTTCTCCAGATACTTGGAGTAATTTCCCTCATAGAGCTTTATCTTTCCGCGCGCAAGTTCATAAATATTATTGCAAACAGCGTCAAGAAAATAACGGTCGTGCGTTACCATAAGAACGCTGCGCTTAGTGTCGCGCAAGAATTTTTCCAGCCAGTAAATTGTCTGAATATCAAGATGATTCGTAGGCTCATCCAAAAGAAGAAGCTGAGTATCTTCAACAAGCACCTGAGCAAGAACGATTTTCTTTATCATTCCTCCGCTCAGAGAACTCATCTTTCGGCTCATATCATTGATTCCAAGCGTACTCAGAATAGAGCGAATCTGGCTCTCATAATTCCATAAATCGCCCTGATTCATTTTCAGCGTAAGCTCATCGAACCGCTTCTGGTCGGACTGGGATAATCCTTCCGCCATTTTCTCGCACAACGATTCGTACTCAAAAATCAATCTGAGTTTGGGACTGTCGCTTTTGAAAATATGCTCCCGTATTGTGTCCGCCGGATTGAACTCCGGATTCTGGCTCAGATACGAAACACCGCTGGACTTATTGATGACGACTGTTCCTTCGTCCGGCTGCAAAACGCCCGCAATTATGTTAAGAAGCGTCGATTTTCCGCTTCCGTTTTTTCCGATTATCGCAGCTTTGTTTCCGCTGTCAAGCCCGAAAGTTACGCTAGAAAAAAGGCTTTTTTCTCGTCCCATTTTTGAGACATTTGAAATAGAAAGAAGATTCATAAAATGATTATACGGTTTTTTCCGTTAAGCTCTCAACCCATTTCTGCATCAATATTCCGTAAGCCACGCCCACATTCAGGGACGCTTTCAGCCCGGTCATAGGAATAGAAACTCTTCCGTAGGTGGCTTTTTCCAGCGCAGAAGGACTTACCCCAAGTTCTTCCGAGCCAATAATGCAAATGCCTTTTTTAGGAAAATCAAATTCTTCGATTGGAGTACCACCAGTTTCAAGGACAAAAATCGGAAGTGAGTTTTCTTTTGCGAACAACTCAAGCTCATCAAGAGATTTTTTCTCAAAGCCAAGCGTTTCGATGCAACCCATTCCGCTTCTGATTGCCTTTGGATGCCCCGGATTTACGCATAACGGCGAAATCAGCACTTTTTCCGCCCCCATTGCCTCGGCAGTTCTGAAAACAGAGCCTATATTGAACGGAGAACGGATATCCTCCGCATAAACGAACACTCCGGGGAAAAAGTTGCGTTTCTGAACGACGCCGTCCTGCTCAGAAAGGTTCGGGTGGGGTGCAATAATAAAATCCCACTCTGCAGGAAAAGTCCCAAGTATTGAAAGAAGATTATTCCGCGCCAAGTTGCAAGCCCTCTTCTCGTCAAGAGGCTCTTGCTCCAAAGTATCTTCCAGCTGACGCTTTGCCTCGGGCGAAATCTCAGGGTCACTAATCACGATTCGCACGAGCCGTTTTATATATTCATCTCGCGGAACACTCTTGAAATTGTATTCGTTTCCTTTCTCAGGTATTCCGATGATGTCACGCTCCAACGCCCCGAATGTAAGGGCAAGTTTGCGCCGCTTCTGTCCGGGTTCGAGCGTGTTCAGTTTTCCAGGTTCAATCATCGGGAAAAAATCAGTATGCGGTCTTAATCAGCGCGAACAAATCATCGCTGGTCATGCTGCGTGGAAGCGTATTGATGAAATCAAGTTTTGCCGCATCCTCGGAAGCAAGTGCCATCTGTTCAATCGTAAGACCCAAATCTTTAAGGCGGGCAGGAAGATTTGCTTTTGCGATTCTCTGCCGCACATAAGTTGCGAATGACTGAGCCGCATCTTCATCAGAAGCATCATCGGCGCAAGTTTTAAGAATACGGGCAATTTTTGCCAGCTTTGCCACCTTGTATTTGGAACAATCTTCTATTACATACGGGAAAAGAACGGATGTAACGAGCGAGCGCGAAATTTTCTGCTTTGGGTTTACGCAAAGCGACAAAAGCGATGCAGTTCCGAGCGATGTAAGAGCCACCGCAAGCGAAGCCATACAGCCGCCCTGAACGACAAGCTCCTCTTTCGGAGTGGTCACAGAAGAATCTTCCTCCGCATTCGCAAGCGAAAGAAGTTCAATTGCTTTTTCGGCAATCATATCGCTGAAAAAATTAGCTTTCTGCGAAATATACGACTCTGTAGCAAGACAAAGAGTTTCTATTGTCATTGATTCAAGCTGATTGTCACTAAGAGTTGATACAATATTCGGGTCAAAAATCACGAGTTTGCTCAGACTTGAAGGAACTTTTATTATTTTGAGCTTTGATGTGCGCGCATCAACAATCGGAACTTTATCAGTAAACACGAACGCCTCGCGCATCGTTGTAGGAAGAGCAATAAGCGGAAGTGGCTCTGACTTTGACTCGCAACTGTCAAAAACAGAATACAAATCCTGACTCTCGTTATTGAAAACAGCAGCCAACATTCGGGCAAGGCTAAGCGTCTTTCCGCCGCCCGCTCCAATTACTCCGTGGATATGAGATTCTTTTGACAAAGCCAATGCCCTTGAAAGAACCTGTGAATCAACTGATTTTGAAAGGTCATCGAAAATAAAGAATTCTACATTGTTATCTTTAAGGGATTGCGTTATTTTTTCCAAGTTTCCAGATTCTTTAAGAATCGGATCAGCTACAAGAATGTACTTAGAGCCATATTCGGACGCAAATGAACCAAGCCTTGTTGTTGTATAAGACCCCAAAACGATATTCGGTGAAATTCTGAATGTAAAATCTGACATTTTCCTGTTCCTTTTTTCGATAGTGCCGTTTGGAAACCAGTTTTTTGCAAGCACAATGACCGAACATTCTCAAAACTGATTTCCGTGTAGCAAACGGACTTTTATTCAAAAAAAAAGACGGAATAAATTTTCCGTCTTTTTCAGAATCACAGCACGATTACAGCCCGTAAGCCGCCATGATTCTGTCTGCTGTAAGCGCGATTCTCTCAGGATTGAGATAATTCGGATCCTTAATTTTCTCTTTTATTGAAGCAACTAAATCCTCCCGAACATCAGGAGTTTCTTTAGCGACCTGATTCAAGAAATACGCCTCCGATGCCTGTCTAGCCTCATCGGAAATGTTAACTGAATCATATGCAGGTTTAACGCGATCCATCGCCTTCATTTTTGTCTTGTCCTGCAACTGCATTGGATTAATGTTATAAACTTTTCCTATCATCATAAGTATCCTGCCTTACACTTTAATTATCGTCACTTTCATCTGAAAGTTGAACATTTTTCACGCCAGATATGAAAACGGCGAATTCGCCAAGAATCTTATCTCTTGAAGCAAATTCATCACGCACCTCTTCGGCTGCCCCCTCAATAATTTCTTCATGAAGCTTTGTAAGCTCACGCCCCACCACAATTCTTCTACTTTTATCAATATCCGCAATATCCGTCAGGAGTTTTACAATTCTGAACGGAGATTCGTAAAGAACAATAGCGTCACCAGTTGAAAGAAGTTCCCTCAATCTTGATTTTCTTCTGCCCGGTTTTGGCGACAGAAACCCTTCAAAAACAAGGGTTTTTCCGCCCGCCCCCGCGACGCTCACCAACGATGCGAATGCACTTGGTCCCGGAATTGGAACTACATTGTGCCCAGCTTTTCGCACCAGCCCGGCAAGAACCGCTCCGGGGTCACTTATTCCCGGAGTCCCGGCATCACTTGCATACGCGATGTTCTGACCTTCATCAAGAAGTTTTATAATCTTCTGAGAAGCAGATTCCTCGTTCTGCGACCGACACGAAATCAACGGTTTTTTAATTTCAAGATGATTCAAAAGTTGAAGCGTATGGCGCGTATCTTCCGCTGCGACTGCATCAACAGACTTAAATATTTCAACCGCACGGAAAGTTATATCGCCAAGATTACCAATTGGTGTTCCAACAACATACAATGTAGACACATATTTATAATAACATGAAAGAATTCATTTGTCTACTTGTTTTCGCGTTCAAATGAAGTTTTCAGGCTTTCTGAGATAGAAAGAAGCTGATTTTCTTCCGTGATTCCGAACATTGCCAGAGCTTCATGGTCAATCTGATTATATTCCACTTCCTCCGCCTGATAATGCACGAGCATATCCGCAAGGTACACGAGGTTCACGAGTCGTTTTTCCTCAGTATTGACCAAATCAGGCTCATGGTGATAGCGGATTACCGCAACAATCGACTCCGGAAAGTTCCATTTTTCTGCGATTAAAGCCCCGACTTCACCATGATTAACGCCAGCAACAAGTTTCTCAAACACGGAGATTGAGATTCCTTTTTCATCGCACAAGTTCTTCAAGTGATTAAGAACATCAGGATGGGCAAATTCAAAAATCAGCTTCCCCATGTCGTGAAGAAGACCGCATACATACGAATCCTCAACAACATGACGGTCTTTTGCACAGAAATTCCGCGCAAGATTGTATGAATAGAACGCAACTTTGTATGCGTGCATCCAAAGTTCTTTTCCGGAAGCTTCGTTCACTTTCGGAAGAGAATTTATTGAGCCTACAGAAAGAAGCATATTCTTGATTCCACGGAATCCGACGAGCTTAACGGCATCCCCAATACTGTGGCATGGCGATGACAGAGCGAATGTAGCAGAGTTCACGAGCTTGAGCAAGTCAGTGGTAAGCGACACATCAGATGAAATAAGCGCGGCAATGTCGCTCATTTTTGACTCAGGGTCGTTCAAGAGCTGGTTGATTTTTGAAATGCTTTCCGGGAACTGCGGCAAGCTGTCAATTATCTTGACGAATTCATGCGATACCACAGAAAGTTCTTTCTGCGTCTTTTCGTTAAGCGGGAGGATAATTCGGGTAATTGTTTCCCCGTTTTCGCAAAGAATCTGGAAATTTTCCTCCGTAAGCCCGATTTTTTCCAGCATAAGAACCATGATGATAATTCCAAGACCAGCACCTTCCGAGTCGTCAAGAATCTGGCTCATCGCCTGATCAACGGATGTATATTGCTGTGCACGGCTTAATTTGTCATGCATTCGCTTATACTCACGGAGAGCCATTTCAGAATTGTTCCTGACTTCCATCTTTATCTTATTGTTGCGGGTCTGGAGAATAAGTTTTACATAAAGCCCTGCATTTTTCTGCAAAGTCATGTAATACTTGATGTTGTTCATCGTTTCATCTTTGAATGTCTCCATTCCTTTCTTGTACTGATTATCATCAAAAATATCGAGTTTTTTTTCTTTAAAAAATATTCGCTTTGTATTTGCTTTTTTTCCGTTCGTAACAAGCTCATTAAGGCAATACTTGAGGTACTCCGTCATGTGATTCTGATCAAGCTCACTCAGAAACGCCGTAAGGACATCTTCCATATACAGATTCATCTCGCGCGGAAACGTATAAGTTGTAATTGAAAGAGGAATTCCGGCCCTAATTGCCATTTTAATTTTTGAAAGATCAAGTTTGACTTTTTGTTGCTGCATATCTTGCTCTAAAAATAGAATCAGTGAGATTATACCACAAATTATCTTTTTTTGTAATAGAACTAACCTCTTGTTTGGAAATCAATTTTCAATGACCGAAACATTACAATTGACTTCCATATTTCCTATTATCGGAATTATAAATTTGATTTCTGAAATTTTCTAACTTATAATTAAATCTTTAGGAGGATTTTTTTTGATAGAAGTAAAAAAAATATACCTTGACAAGAATCTCGAAATAGTCGATGGCAACAGGGGGTATTACATCTATTTCGAGCGAATCGGGCATCGTTTTTCCAGAATCGAAGAAATCGTACATCCAGACGAAAGAGAATATTTTCTTTCTTTGCTGAAAAGTAATTCCGAAAAAAACAACGAAGTCCTGCGTTTCAAGAAAAACACGGATGAATACCGCTACAACACAGTAAAAGTCTCAAATTGCATTTACAACAATGTTGAAGTCAAATGTCTGGAGCTAATCGATATTTACGATGAATTTGAACTTATAGAAGAATCCTGCATCGAAAACGACAAACTGAAATCTGCGCTTGGAATTCTTGACGACAGTTTTTTCTTTTATGAAAAGCAGACCAATATTTTCCGAATGGTTCACTACCACGGGGAAAAGTGCATCGTTGACTTTAACATTGACATAGATTCGTGGAAAAAGCAGATGATTGACGATTCTTATGTTGAAAAAAATTCAATAGCTGGATTCATAAAAATGATAGAAAGCCTCAAAGAATGTCACTCAAAGATTTATGTAAATCTAAAAGGCTCGTTCAGAACGCAAGGAAAAATCTCAGAAAACCTTGATTTTATTGGAACTCGTTTTGAGCGCGATGAAAAGATTTCAATAGTCGGGCGCATAGTAGAGAACTCATCCCGCGCAAATTCACAGGACACGAACAATCTGCTTGAGGAACTGAAAATCGACGCGCTGACAAAATGCTACAATAAAAAGACAATAACAGATTATGCCGTAAAAAAATTCTCTGCCTCCGCAAACAGCGACAAAACCGCGCTCATAATCGTTGACCTCGACCACTTTAAGCCCGTGAACGATGCTTACGGTCATCTTGCCGGCGACAAAGTTCTGGAGCAGACAGGCACGCTCCTTCGCAATATTGTTGGCAATCAAGGCGTGGTCGGGCGGTATGGCGGGGATGAATTCCTGATTATAATCAATTCTGTAAACGACGAAATTACCCTAAGGGGAATTCTGCAAAGTATTCTTATAAACTCAAAGTCAAAATTTGAAAATTTGTTCGGGGAAATAAAAGTTACTACTTCGGTTGGTGCCGCAGTTTTCCCTGATAATGGCAACACATTCGACGAGCTTTTCAAAAAAGCGGACTTCTGCTTGTACCGGGCAAAAGACAAAGGACGCAACCGGTATGTTTTCTATCGCCCGGAACTTCATCAAGCACTTTATCTGAAATCAGTCGAAGCAACATCCGGAGTAAAGTATCAGGGGCGCGATGTTCTTGAGCTGCAATTTATGACCGAGTTCATGCGGGATTTAAGCTCGAGTCCGTTCAAGGCAATCAGAAATATACTTAATCATATGTGCGAGACTTACAATCTGAATGACATTACGATTTATTACGGTGAGAGCTTGCACAGAATCTACACGGCCGGAAAAAAACGCGACGAAATGGAGAGTGCCGATTACATTCATCTTCCCGGATTCAGGAAGGCTCTCGGCTCGGAACGGTTCATACGGATGGATTTTCCGGAGGACATAAAGCCTGACGCGCTAGATTTCCTGAACGCAATCGTATCACGGGGCATAAAGTCAACGATTCAGTGCATTCTGGGAACGGCAGACGACATCAAGGGACTTGTCACATTCAACAGGACAAAAGAAAGCTCCCAGTGGGCAGAATACGAAGTGAACTGCGCGCTCATGTTCGCCTCAACATTCAATCTGCTTCCAGAGTCAGTCAAAGTTGATTTTGCATTGTACAGCAAGCTAAAGGATTAGCACCTTGCCGCTAGCGGCAAGGTGGCCACAAACGGCTTTGCCGTTTGTGCGGTTAGTTCTGGCGGTGGTTGAGTAGCGTGAAAAGTGTATCGAAACCGCACCTTTGGCAAAGCCAAAGGTGACATTCTGCTAGTCATTAAAAGCCCGGACAGCGAAGAACGAAGACGAATAGTACTTGAAGTGGCTGAAGAAACCGCCCGCCCCGAAATTGACGACCCACACTTTGTCGCTGTCGGATGCGCTCTGACTGGACGACCAACACACACCACTAGTAGGCAATTGTGTAGCACCTGTAATTTTGCTTAGTGCGCTGTTCACATCGGTTCTCACCTGATATAGCTTGCAAAGCTCCTGTATGCTCGGCATGTACCAGCCGTTCTCGTAAGTGCCAGTAAGTCCTGCAGTTGTGGCATAATTCTCAACAAAGTCCCATGCGGGATAGTTTGTCGCGTTATAGTCCGTAATACTAGCGTCAGTTTTCAGAGTCGTAAGGCTTCCGCTTCCGTCAGTCGCCCCAGCCCCAGAGAACTCAGCATCATCTGCACCGCTTCCGCCGTCCTTCGTGGCGGCGAGCGTAGATATGGTCGTGGTGCAGCCTGGCGTGCCAGTAGCCGCCCACTTGCCCGTTCCCAGCCTCAATCCAACGCCCTTCTTGCTAGCCGCGTCAAAGATTACCGCAACAGCTCCAGCAATCTGCTCTGTGGTGAGCGTAAGGCTGTCGCTGTAAGCCTCCGCGCTTCCGTCATTGAACACGATGTCGCCAACCGCGTCAGGAGCTGCCTTGCTTCCGAGCGTTGCCGCCTTGAATGTCGCCGTAACGCTCACATTGCTTTCTGGCATCGTGAAAGTGTAGCTCGTACCAGCAACAACAGCCGTCGTTGCGACCGCGTTGTTGGAAGCGTCCTTGACCGTGAGCGTGTCAAGCACTTTTCCGCCGTCTCGCGTTATCGTGAGCGTCACGGTTTCGCCAGCGGAAACGCCAGTCGTCTTGTCCGACCCCACCGCTCCGCCTGTAATCGCGCCGTCAACAGTGACCGAGTATGTCACCGTGGCAACCTTGAACACAGCCGAGACAGTCACATTCTTGGCTGGCATTGTGAACTTGTTGGCCGTCACGGTCACATCTGCTCCGCCCGCATCCTTTACGGTAAGCGTGTCCGGAGCGTAGCCGTCCGATGGCGTTACCGTGAGCGTGATTTCCTCACCAGCCTCAGCTTTTGTCTTGCTTGCTGTGACAGTGCCGTTCGTGATTGAGTCTGAAATCGTTATCGTGTAGGTAGTTTCTGATGAAGAGCCTG
>JAEEGL011138812.1_pt1 | contig 19208 bp, 15 predicted proteins | sample 9134231 | NCBI WGS metagenome assembly JAEEGL01 (sample SAMN16246548, study PRJNA631951) | gut metagenome | biome: gut microbiome; feature: rumen; material: fiber-attached | host: Bos | place: Iran: Karaj | collected 2018-10 | reverse complement strand
TTCCCTCTCGGCGAGGCGGGCGTCCTTCCTCGCGTCCTTCAGGAAGGTGGCCACGTCGCTGGCGTTGCCCTTGCGGGCCGCGATTATAGCTTTCAGGTAGGCGACTTCGGGGCTGGCGCACTTTGCGGAGGCCTGGGCTTTGTCGAGCTGGTCGTTGAGGATATAGGCCAGGACGGTGTTATGGCAGCAGCCCTTGGCATCAGCAAGGTCCTGTGCGGCCTTGGCGTAGTCTCCGTTGAGGATATCGATCACTCCGAGGTTGGCCTTTCCGGCGTCCTTCGCCTTCTTGAAGTGCTGCTCCGCAGTCTGGGTGTCTCCCTTGCGGAGGGCGATCACGCCGAGGGCGTTCTCCAGTTCGTCATCCTTGGTCAGGACCTTCTTGAAGGCCTTTTCCGCATTGGCGACCTGGTCTTTTTCGAGGTAGGCGACACCGAGGTTGAACTGGGCGCGGTCGCTTGCATACTTTTCAGCGGCCTTCTTGTAGAGTTCGATCTTCTTGTCGGTGCTGTTCACGAGGGCCGCGGCGTGGAGGAGGGCCTCCTCGTCGAGGATGTCGATGTTGTCATCTATGAGCTGGATGAGTTCCTCGGGGGTGTAGTTCTGGTATTCCACGTTGGCGATGAACCTCGCACGGCGGAGTTCGGGAAGGACGCCGCTCTTCAGTTCGCTGTAAACCTCGGAGATGTTCTTGATCTCGCTCTCGCGGACTGCAGGATCGCTGTACATTGAAAGGACCCTGAGAATCAGGTCTTTATCCTGGATGTTGGACTTTTCGACCAGCTCCTTGAAGCCTTCCCAGTCCTGACCGATGCTCCTTACTTCCGGATCGGCAACGTCCTTGCCCTTGGTGATGGTCTTCCATGCCTTGTCCGCGGTCTCGGAACGGTTGTCGGAGAGTTTGCGGTTGTATTTCTCTCCTCCTTCGGGGGACGCGTATGCCACGACCTCGGTGCCGGTGACGGTCTTGCGGTCGTTGGACCTGATCTCGTCGAGTTCTTTCAGGAACTCGTTGATGGAGGTGCTCTTCAACTGCGAGCTCTGGACTTCGGAGGAATTCACCTTATAGAGAATCTGGCCTTCGGCCGTCTGCTTGATGACTTCCTGATAGTTGTCGGCCTTGTAGGGAACCAGCCCGTCCTGCTTGACGAGCATATAGGTCGTGTTGACGCCGTCGGCTACCTTCCTGGTGGGGAGTTTGAAGGTCTTGCCCTTGTAGAGGGCCACCCCGCGGAGTTCCAGATGGGACTGCTCCATACCTTCCACATAGTCGAAATGGACCCTGTCCTTAACCACGCCGCCGGCGGAAGGAACGACCTTGTAATTGTCTTTCACGTTCTCACCCTGGTACCTGAGCACCTTGCCCTTGGCCTCGCCTCCGGGATAGACGATGACGGGGGTCACCTCGAGGATGGCTTTGGGATGGAAATAATCCTTGGGATAGGTGACGGTGAGGTCGGCGTCCACGCTTCCGGCCACCGCTTCGAGGACGGCGGGGTTGCAGGCCACTTTCACGTTTGCCGCCTGCTGGGCCATTTTCTCAGCCGAGGAGCAGGCCGCTACTGCGACGGAAACCGCCAGGATGGCGAAAAGTTTAAGTTCTTTCTTCATATAATTCAGATTTTAGACAATAATTACCTCTTTAGGAACATCTACAAAGATAACCATTATTTTAATATTATTGAGAGGAATTATTAACTTTGCAAAACATAAATTCCAATCCGGATGGACACCCAGGAACTTCAGTCTCTGAAGAACAAATATGATATAATAGGAAACGACGCGGCCCTCAACCGCGCCCTGGAGACTGCGGTTGCCATCGCCCCCACCGACCTTACCGTCCTGGTGGTGGGAGAAAGCGGGGTGGGCAAGGACAACATCCCCAAGATCATCCATCAGAGAAGTCTCCGGAGGACGAAGAACTATTTCGCCGTCAACTGCGGAGCCATTCCCGAAGGGACCATCGACTCAGAGCTTTTCGGCCACGTGAAGGGCTCTTTTACCGGGGCGACGGAAACCCGCAAGGGGTATTTCGAAGAAGCCGACGGTGGAACCCTCTTCCTTGACGAGATCAGCGAACTGCCGCTGGCGTCGCAGGCCAAGCTGCTCAGGGTGCTCCAAAGCGGGGAATTCATAAAGGTGGGCTCCTCCAAGGTGGAAAAGACGGACGTCAGGGTGGTTGCCGCCACCAACAAGGACCTGCTCTACGCCGTGGGACAGGGAAAGTTCCGCGAGGACCTCTACTACAGGCTCAACGCCATACAGATAAAGATGCCGGCCCTTCGGGAGCGCAAGGACGACATCTACCTGCTTTTCAGGAAATTCACGTCGGACTTCTCCGAGAAGTACAGCATGACAAAACTCCTTCTCACCAACGACGCAATCGACCTGCTGATCAACTACCGCTGGCCCGGCAACATCCGCCAGCTCAAGAACATAGCCGAAACGGTGTCGGCCCTCGAGGGGGAGAAACTCACCCCCACGGCCGGGAAATGCATAGTTGATGCCGCCACCCTCTCCAAATACATTCCCCGCGACGATCCCAACGCCCTTCCCGTCGCCGCCGCACCGCAGGGAGGAGACCAGATGTCTTCCGCCGACAGGCAGATGTTCATTAAGGCCCTCCTGGACCTCAAGAGGGAGGTCGACGACCTCAAGTCCAGGGTATACGGGGAGAGTTCCGCCCCCAAGATAGCCGCTGAACCTGAAATGGAGGCGGAGTGGCAGGGACAGGGCACGCCACTGACGAGCGCCGACGTCGACAGGAGCCGGACGATCGACGTGCTGAAGCGGGAGGAGCCGGAGGACCAGGAGCCGGTTTCGGCAGGTAACCTCTCCGTGAGGAATGCCGAGAAAGACTTGATAATCAAGGCCCTGCAAAGGTCTGGAGGGAACAGGAAACAGGCCGCCGAAGATCTGGGTTTCTCTGAAAGGACCCTGTACAGGAAAATAGAGAAATATAATATAGAGGAGGGACAGAAAAAATGAAGAAACTGATAATAAGCCTCCTCATATCCCTTCCCCTGCTGTCGGCCTGCGGAATCTATTCGTTCACCGGGACGTCCATTCAGTCAGACGTCAAGACCATAACCATCAATTATTTCGAATACAAGGCCCTGAAGGTCAACCCTACCCTCAGCAACGACCTCACCGAGGCCCTGAAGGACCAGTTCCGCAAACTCACCCGTCTGGAACAGGTGGATATGGACGGAGACCTGGAGATTTCCGGCGAGGTTACGGGATATGACGTGAGGGCTTCCGCCGTTACTGCGGACGAGGTGGCCGCCCAGAACAGGCTAACGGTCTCGGTCAGGATTGTTTTCGAGAATCGGAAATATCCCGAGGACAATCTGGAGCAGAGCTTTACCGCATATGAAGACTATGATTCCACCCAGTCGCTGGAAGCCGTCGAGGCCTCCTTGTGCGAAACCATAGTCGACAAGCTCATAGAAGACATTTTCAACGCAACCGTAGCCCAATGGTAGGAAACGGCCACATAGAACTCAGGTCCCTCACGATGGACGAACTCGCCGGGGTGGTGAATCTCTATCCCTGGTATGCCGGCGCCCGCAAGGAACTGTGCCGCAGGATGTCCGGACTGGGTGGGGAGAACTGGGGGAAGGAGCAGTACTCTGATTCGGCCCTGTACTTTGGGTCCAGGAAGATCGTTTCGGACCTGGTGCGTTCGAAGGAGAAGAGGGACTGGTCCGACAAGGACCTGAAGGGGCTCCTGAAATCCTTCGTTGAGGGCTCCGGGAGCGAGGAATCCCGGAAGAAGGAAGGCGGGGCCCGCGCCGGTGCAGGAGATTATTTCTCCCAGTCCCAGTATGACAGCGTCCGCCAGGGGAGCGACGGGATTTTCTCGAAGTTCGCTTCGAAGACCAGTTCCGGGCCGGAGACTCCATCCGGTCCGCTTCCGGATTTCTGTACCGAAACCCTTGCCTCCATCTATGCGGAACAGGGTTATTTCGAGCAGGCTGCGAGGATTTATTCGAAACTTATTTTGTTATATCCGGAAAAAAGTGCTTACTTTGCATCCCTTTTAGAAAAGACGAAAACAAAAATAACAGACTGATATGAGTACATTGTTCACCATTGTCGTGGTTTTCATTGTGATAGCAAGCATCCTGCTGACCCTCGTGGTCCTTCTCCAGAACGGTAAGGGCGAGGGTATGGCGAGCAACTTCATAGCCGGCAACCAGGCTTTCGGCGTCCGCCAGACCGCCGACTTCCTTGAGAAGGTCTCCTGGGGACTCGTCGCTTTCATCCTGGTCCTTTCCATAGTGTCTTCCTTCACCCTCGGCACCCAGGGTACCGACGTGGACGTCACCAACAGGATCGAGAACATGTCGAACGAGGCCCAGCCCGAGTTCCCTTCCGCTCCCATCCAGCAGTCGGCTCCTTCCTCCGAGGCTCCCTCCACCGAAGGAAACTGATGCACACCCGTTCCTGATCCTCCTGCACTGACAAACTGTCAGTTTCGGGGTTTGGAATATAATTTGACCTTGACCGGTCGGCCCTCGGGTCGGCCGGTTTTCCGTTGCCAAGGCCCACCGGCCAGAAAGGAGATAAAACAATGAACGATAACTATCAGTTTTTAAGCAAGTATGCCGTCAACCTCAACGACCTGGCGTCCAAGGGGAAACTCGACCCTGTCATCGGCAGGGACGACGAAATCCGCCGCGTGCTCCAGATCCTGAGCCGGCGTACGAAGAACAACCCCATCCTGGTGGGAGAGCCGGGGGTGGGCAAGACCGCTATTTCCGAAGGGATAGCCCAGAAGATTGTTGGCGGTCACGTGCCCGAGAACCTCAAGGACAGGCTCGTGTATTCCCTGGACATGGGAGCCCTTATCGCAGGGGCCAAGTATCAGGGAGAATTCGAGGAAAGGCTGAAGGGGGTGGTTAAGGAAGTCGTCGAGAGCGACGGCAAGATCATCCTTTTCATAGATGAGATCCACACCCTGGTGGGCGCAGGACGCACTTCGGGGGCGATGGACGCTTCGAACATCCTCAAGCCGGCCCTGGCCAGGGGAGAACTCCGCACCATAGGCTCCACCACCCTTGACGAGTATCAGAAATACTTCGAGACCGACAAGGCCCTGGAGCGCAGGTTCCAGATGGTAATGGTGGACGAACCCCTTCCCGCCGAGAGCATAGCCATCCTGCGCGGGCTAAAGGAGAAATACGAGAACCACCACAAGGTGAGGATCGAGGACGACGCCCTCATAGCGGCCGTCAACCTTTCCCACAGGTACATTACCAACCGTTTCCTGCCCGACAAGGCCATCGACCTGGTCGACGAAGCGGCCTCCAAGCTCCGTCTGGAGATGAATTCCGTTCCCGAGCCGATCGACGACCTCAACAGCAAGATCCGCGAACTGGAGATCGAGAAGGAGGCCATCAAGATGGAAGGGGTGTCCCTGAAAATGGAGAAGATCGACGCCTCGCTCAAGGAATTGAATGAAAAGAGGGAGAAATTGATGGAGAAATGGCAGGAGGAGAAGGAGATACTCTCGGGCCTCCAGACTGCCCGTCAGAAAATCGAGGACTACAAGATAGAGGCCCTTTCCGCTGAAAGGTCGGGAGACTACGGAAAGGTTGCGGAACTCCGTTACGGCAAGATCGCCGAGGCCCAGAAGAAGATAGACGAACTTTCCGCCCGCCAGGATGCTATCAAGGAACCGATTGTCACAGAGGCTGTTACGCCCGAAGATATTGCTGAGGTTGTGGCCAAGTGGACTGGAATTCCCGTTCACAGGATGCTTGAGAGCGAAAAGGAGAAACTCCTCAGGATGGAGACCGAACTCCACAAGAGGGTGGTCGGCCAGGACCAGGCCATCCAGGCCGTGTCAGACGCCGTGCGCAGGAGCAGGGCGGGGCTTTCCAACGAGAAAAGGCCCATCGGTTCCTTCCTGTTCATGGGAACGACGGGCGTGGGAAAGACCGAACTCGCCAAGGCTCTTGCGGAATTCCTTTTCAACGACGAGAACATGATAACGAGGATAGACATGTCCGAGTATCAGGAACGCCATACCGTCAGCAGGCTCATAGGAGCGCCTCCGGGATACGTCGGCTACGATGAAGGAGGCCAGCTCACCGAGGCCGTAAGGCGCAAGCCGTATTCGGTCGTCCTTCTCGATGAGATAGAAAAGGCCCATCCGGACGTGTTCAACACCCTTCTGCAGGTTCTTGACGACGGTCGCCTCACCGACAACAAAGGCCGCACCGTGGATTTCAAGAACACCATCTTGATAATGACGTCCAACGCCGGTTCCGACATAATCCAGGGTTATATGGAGAAACTGCCGGACGTCGGCAGGACCGGAGCAGACCCGAACGAAGAGATGGAGATCATCTCCCGCAGGAGGCAGTTGCTCGAAGAGTGCAAGAAGGAAGTCACCGACGTACTGAAGATGACCATCCGTCCGGAATTCCTGAACCGTATCGACGAGATAATAATGTTCGACCCCCTCACCAGGAACGACATCAGGGACATCCTGCACATTCAGATGGAGGAACTCCGCTCCCGTCTCTCCGAAGAGAACGTCACTCTCGAGTTCACCCCGGCTTTCGAGGAATATATGGTTGAGAACGGTTACGATCCTGCCTACGGAGCTCGTCCTATCAAGCGTCTGCTCCAGCGAGAACTCGTCAACCAGCTTGCGAAAGCCATACTTGACGGCACTGTGCACAAAGATCAGACAATAGTCGTCGATGCGGTTGAGGGCTCGGTTACCCTTAGAAATAAATAAGGTCAAACATCTCTTTTAAAGAGAGTTGATAAATTTTTATTCCACTCAGGTTAATTAAACTTGTGTGGAATTAATTTTATACCTATCTTTGTTCCTGTCAAAAATCACGATTGTTATGGAATATTTCCCCAGAACCGAAGAAGAGAGGGAACTGAGTCGCCTCCGCTGGCTTTCCCAGCAGCAGCACGGAAGGCTCGCGCTGGTCACGGGACTCCCCGGATCGGGCAAGACGGAGACCTTAAAGAGGATTTTTTCCGGATTCAAGTCGGTCACGTTCAGGATAGGGGGTAAGACGGCCGGACTCCAGATGAAAGAATTTAATTCGGTCGCTGCGGAGGTATTTGGCTTGGGAAAAGCGTTCGATGCGGACTGTCCGTCCTCCCTTCTCGGGCGGATGGCCGACCTTGCAGTGACGGAAAACGTCAGTGTCGTATTGGATAATTTCGAGGCCCTGGAACAGTACTGGAAAGGTGAATACTCGGCGATAGACGCATTGTGGAGGGAGAAACACAGTCGGACTAAGATGTTTCTCGTCCTTTCCGGATCATCCCTTCCCTCCCTCGAAAGGATTTTCAATTTCGAGGACTCCCCAATGTACAATTCCCTGGACAGCGTGGTCCGGTTCGAGCCGGTGAAAATCGGTGAATTCAGGGAGGTGCTTGCACCGGAAGGATCTGAAACTGAGCCGTCTGACATTCTTCTCGCCTGGGCGATGACGGGAGCCTTCGTATCCCTGTTTTCCCGGATGGTTGATTCCGGGGCCAGGGACAGGGAGTCCCTCCTTGACGAATACTTCCGTCCCGGCTCTCCCTATATCATCTTGAAGGAGGGTTTCCTTTCAACCCTTTTCGGGAGGGAGAAGGATGTCTATATGTCAGTTCTCCAGGCGATTGCCGAAGGCTGCCGGTCTCAGAAGGAGATAGAGGAACGGCTTGGAATCAATGTTGGCGGTCACCTTTCCAAACTTGAGAGTCAATATGACCTTGTGAGCAGGGAAAGGCCGGCTTTCGCCGATCCCCAGAGCAGGGGCGTGGTCCGGTACGGGATCAAGGACATTTCGCTCGAGTTTTTCATGAGGTACGTTTGGGCAAATGCAAGCCTTCTTTCCGCAGGAAATTTCGATGCTATGAAGGCAAGGGTGTCCGACGGTCTCGAAGACTGGCTGGACACCGTGCAGGTCAGATACTTCCGGAGGAAAATCCTCGAAGAATCGGAATGGGAGCACGTCGGCGGCTGGTGGGGGAAAAGGGCTTCTATGGACATCGTCGCATGGAGCGAAAACAGGAAGAGGGTGCTGGTGGCCCGTTCATATCGTAATCCGTCGGATTACGACCCGGAAGATTTCCGTCTTACCGTCAACTCTTTCAAGATACTGTCCGGCAGGGCGGCCGGCCTTCAGGCCAGCTACCTCACAAGGAAAGACGTCTGACAGGATTTAATCCTCTGAAGGAGTCTCGATTACCTTGATGACATTTCCGTGGTCGGCGACTACGGCTTCCTTCCATTTTTCGGAATATCCGGGCTGTGAAATTTTGCCGGGGAGCTTGTCGGAGGTCTTCGAGCGTATGAAATTGCCGTTCGCGTCCTGCTCCTTGATGTTTCCGTCGATGAATTTCACCAGCAGGGTCTGCTCCAGCTGTGTCCATTTCTTGAACTGTTCCTGGGCATTGTCGACGGAGAAATCCGTGAGGAAGCGGCGGAGTTTCTTGAAATAGTCGTTCTTGACCTTGCCGTTCTTCTGATACTGCTCCTGGGCCGCCGTGGCGATCTCATTGTACATGTCGATGGCCCTGCGGTCGGCGGTCTCGAGGTCCTTGTCCATCATCCTGTTCTCGTAGGCGTCGATTTCCTTCCTCACGAAGGGGGCCATCTTGTCGTACATCTTGTAACAGGCGTTGGCTACCCTGTTGTTGAGCCAGAATGAGGAGGTGGGGGAATAGGTGAGCATATCACCGTTCCCTTCCCTGAAGCACTCGGGGACCTTGTCCACGTTGCAGTAGATGGGGGTAAGGTATGAGGTGGCGGCATCGTCCGTGCCGAACCAAAACACTCCTCCGATGATGTCGGGCAGGTAGTTCCTGGCCTGGGCCACAAACCAGAATCCGGTCTGCTGTGTTGCAATGGCCCTTTCATTCAGGTATTTCTTGCCGTCATATTCGAACTCCATCGGCCTCCACCTGTAAGGGAGGGCGTTGCCGCCGGCCCCGATATCGGTCGTCATATCCATCGGGGTTCCCTCGAAGTGGTCCCTCATTACGTCAGCGAGAGCCTTGATGGTGACCTTCTTGTTGGGCTTGACGAATAGGGGGATTCTATGCTCCTGGTCGTATCCCATTGCATAATCTATATATGAGAAGGCATCCTCGGTGACAGGGAGGCCGTCCTCTTCCCTCATCGAGGTGAACCATCCGTTGCAAAGGATGTTGAAGGCGCTCCATACCCTGGCGTCGCAGGCCCTGGTGGTGCCGAAGTCATAGGGGGCGTAGGCCTTTGCAAAACTGAATTCTGAATCCTCTCCGTCGAAATAGCCCTGGCTCCTCGCGAACGAGATCACGTCGGGAGCGTAAAGGCAGTTGTCGGGGTCTTTGAGGGGGAAGGTTTCGATCCTGGACTGGTTTGCGTGGGCGCAGATATATCCGTCGGGAACCCTTCTGGCCACCCATACGATACCCTTTCGGGTATTGGACCCGTTCCTGATGCTCATTCCTTTCCCGATGAGGTCCATCACCCAGGCCTCGTCCTTGTCGGCGATAGAGAATGTTTCGCCTTCGGAAGCATAGCCGTATTCATTTGCCAGTTCCACGATCACCTGAATGGCTTCACGGGCGGTCTTGGCCCTCTGCAGCGCGATGTAGATGAGGGAACCGTAATCCATTATCCCTCTTTTGTCCACGAGTTCCTCCCTTCCTCCGAATGTGGTTTCGCCTATGATCAGCTGGTGCTCGTTCATGTTCCCCACCGTCTTGTAGGTGTGGAGGACCTGGGGAATGGTTCCGAGGAATTTCCCGGTATCCCAATCATAGATTTCCAGCATCGCTCCGGGGGGATAGTCGGCCGCCGGCCGGAAATAGAGTTCCCCGTAGAGGGAGTGGGAGTCGGCGGAATATGAAACCATGCAGGAACCGTCGGCGCTGGCCCCTTTGCTGACGATGACATTGGTGCAGGCGCCGGCTTCAGGCTGGCCGGCAAGTACCGCAACCGCTATGGCCAGGGAGCCGAGTATGGCGTGGATGCTTCTCATTTTTTGTTCTTTATCTTTTATTGACTAATTTTGCCTTGTTTGTATGCAAATGACAAAGTTATGAAAAAATTTCTGAGTCTCGCGGTCTTTTCGCTTGTTCTGTGTTCTGCTGCCCTCGCCCAGCAGCAGGAACTCACTCCCGAGGAGCAGGAAAAGAAGATGAACGAGTTTATCCAGAAGAAGGTGGAGAGGTTGGAGAGTACACTCAAGCTGGAATATTGGCAGGTTTTCTACGTTGATTCCATATTCAACCACGACTATGTGGCGATGACCGAAGAGGCGGAGTCCCTCAAGAAGGACAAGGTGTCCAATACTGACATCTACATCGCGGCCCAGGACAAGTGGGCGGACCGGATCGACGCCTCCCTCCGCAAGGTGCTGAATGACGAGCAGTGGGAGAAATATATGAAGAGCGGAGCCCGTAAGGAGGCCTTGCTCAGGGAAAAGAGGAAACAGAAGGCCGAAAAGGCAGGAAAGGAACTAAAGAATACAGACTAAAATGACCAGAGAAGAAATTGAGAGATTGCTTTCGGGCCTCGGTGAACTGAGGTGCAAGACGGAAAAGGAAGTGGAAGAGGCCAGGGTGAGGCTTCTTGGAAAAAAGGGAGAGATAACCAGGCTGTTCGAGGAGTTCCGTACGGTGGCCCCGGAGATGAAAAGGGAATTCGGTCGCAGCCTTAACGAGCTCAAGCAGGCCGCGATGGCCAGGATAGAGGAATTGAAGTCTTCGGTCGCCACTTCTTCCGAGGGAGGAAAGGACGACAAGACCGACCTCACGATGCCCGGAGAGCCCTTGTCCCTCGGTTCCCGCCATCCGGTGTCGATAGTCCGCCAGGAAATCGTGGACATCTTCCGTAAATTCGGTTACGATGTGGCCGAAGGTCCGGAGATCGAGGATGACTACCACGTTTTCGAGGCCCTCAATTTCCCTCCCAACCATCCCGCGAGGGATATGCAGGACACTTTCTTCGTGTCAGCAGGGCATCTCAATCCCCTTCTTCTCAGGACTCACACGTCCAGTATCCAGGTCCGTACGATGGAGACACAGAAACCTCCCATCAGGGTTATCTGCCCCGGCAGGGTATTCCGCAACGAGGCCATCAGCGCCCGCGCCCACTGCATCTTCCATCAGGTAGAGGGCCTGTACATCGATGAGAACGTGACTTTCGCCGACCTCAAGCAGGCGATCCTCCTTTTCGCCCGAGAAATGTTCGGCGCCGATGCCAAGATCAGGATGCGTCCGAGTTATTTCCCCTTCACCGAACCTTCTTCCGAGGTTGACGTGAGTTGCAACATCTGCCACGGAAAGGGTTGCAACATTTGCAAGGGCACCGGCTGGCTGGAGATAATGGGTTGCGGAATGGTCGATCCCAACGTATTGGAAGCCAGCGGGATAGATTCCAAGAAATACAGCGGCTTCGCCTTCGGTATGGGAATAGAGCGCATAGCGATGCTCAAGTGGCAGGTGAACGACCTGCGCCATTACTTCGAGAACGACCTCCGTTTCCTCAGCGAATTCAGCACCGCCACCGAAGTTTAGGACTTCCTGCCGGAATCCCGGCAAAACACATATATAATATATAAGGAATAGTCACAAAAGGATATGAGTTTCCCTGTGTTGTTCCAAATCCTCGCCTTGGTGCTGCCTCAGGTCTTTACCGACCATATGGTACTGCAGCAGGGCAGGGCCGTGCCCGTGTGGGGTGAAGCCTCCCCTAAAGAACAGATAGTCGTGTCCCTCCTCCCTGAGGCGGGTGGCGCGGCAGTTACCTCAGTCAAGGTCAGGGCCGACAGGCAGGGTGCCTGGCGTGTCGAACTGCTTGCAGGATGTGCGGACGGTACCACCTATGTCCTGGAGGTCAAGGGGAAAAAAGAAACCCTGCGGTTTTCAGACGTAGTGTACGGAGAGGTCTGGCTGTGCTCCGGCCAGTCGAACATGGCCTATGAAATGCGCCGTACCTGGCAGGCGCCTCCGCAAAAGGGCGAAGACCTTGCCTCGGCGGAACTTGAAAAACCCGCCAACCCGAAGATCAGGGTCTTTCTGAGCGGCCGTCCAGTGCACGAAGAGGGGGCGACAGGAGGATCCTGGAAGGTGGCGGACGGCGAATCCTTGGCACCGGTGTCTGCGGCCGGATATTTCTTCATCAAGGCTGTCTCTGAGACGCTCGGAGTACCGGTAGGTCTGATTTCCGCCGCCGTCGGAGGTTCTTCCATCGAACGATGGATGCCTGGCGGCGACCTCGGAACGAGTATGGTCGAGCCCTTGATGCCTTTCGCAGTCGCAGGATTCCTTTGGTACCAGGGCGAGAACGACCTTGCATACCGTAACGGCCATTATCTCGAAGATTATGTGACGCTTACGTCTTTCTGGCGAAACGGCTTCGAATCGCCCGACGCTCCGTTCTATTCCGTGATGCTTTGCCCGCATACCTTCTCCGACCGGATGCACCGCCAGTCCAAGGTCACGGCAGAAGCCCTGCCGCTGTTCTGGCAGACCCAACTCCGTACGGAACAGGCCGTTCCCAACAGCGCTGTCATTTTCATCCCCGACCTCGTGGACGACATTGAAGACATACACCCCTCCTATAAATGGGAGATCGGACGGCGCCTGGCCCGCCTCGCGCTGGTGCGCACCTACGGCATCGCAGAAATCGGCGAACCCATCGGACCCCGTGCGGAATCGCTCTGCGTAGAGCCGGATCCGGAAAATGCCGGAGGACAGCGCCTGGTGGTCCGTTTCAGCCACTGCGGTACAGGACTGAAGGGACGCAGCAACTCAAACGAGCCGCACACCATCGCCCGGCTCAAGTGGTTTGAGATCGCGGGTGCCGACGGAATCTGGCACCCCGCATTTGCGGACATCGTGGGCAAAGACGAGGTCGCCGTGTACAGTCAGGAAGTCCCGGAGCCCAGGGCGGTGCGTTTCGCCTGGCACGAGGTCGCGCAGCCCAACCTCTTCAATGACGCCGGCCTTCCGGCCTACCCGTTTTCAATGTCCAGATAATGAATCCTTGAATATATAATGATTGACCAGATGAAAAGAAGTCTCATTCTTTTAGCGGTTGCCATATTTTCGGTGGCTCCACTTTCGAACGCCCAGAAATTCAACGGCCTGGACATGAACCTCGGCAACCTCTGCCGGCTGTCCAATGCCGAGACCCGCTCCATCTCTCCCGAGAACTTCACTGGGGAAAAAGGCAAGGGCGGAATGGCGAAGCCGGAACTTCCTCCGACCAGGAACGTGAACAACGCCTCCCGGGCTGCCAGGGACCTTGGCGAGACCTGGAAGGTCAACCCTTTCATAACGATCGACTCCGGCGAGACCGTGACGATCGCCGAGATGGAGGGCCCCGGAGCCATCCAGCACATCTGGATGACGCCTACCGGTGTCTGGAGGTGGACAATAATCCGCATTTATTGGGACGATGAGCCGACTCCCTCCGTGGAATGCCCCATAGCCGACTTCTTCTGCGTGGGATGGAACGAGTACGCGCCCCTTGTCTCCCTTCCCGTCTGCGTGAATCCCGGAAGCGCCTTCAACTGTTACTGGCAGATGCCTTTCCGCAAGAAGTGCAGGATCACGATAGAGAATGTGAATGACAAGGACCCGATGAACCTCTATTATCAGATTGACTATACCCTTACAGAAGTCCCGGATGACGCCGCCTATTTCCACGCCCAGTTCCGCAGGACTCCGTACAATGAGACTTCGGACTTCACCCTCATTGACGGAATCAAGGGCCAGGGCCAGTACGTGGGCGTTTACGTCGCTCTCGGCGTGCATAACAACGGCTGGTGGGGAGAAGGGGAAATAAAGTTCTTCATCGATGACGACAAGCAGTATCCGACCATCTGCGGGACCGGTACCGAGGACTATTTCTGCGGTTCTTACAATTTTGACCGCGGAGGCCGATTCACGGAGTTCTGTACCCCTTACGCAGGCCTTTGCCAGGTGATCCGGCCGGACGGGACCTACCGTTCCCAGGAGAGATTCGGCCTCTACCGCTGGCACATTATGGATCCGGTCCGGTTCAGGAAGAATTTGAAAATCACCCTCCAGGACCTCGGCTGGCATCACGATGGACGCTACCTTCCCCAGCATTCGGACATTTCCGCAACGGTTTTCTGGTATCAGTCGGAGCCGCACGCCAAATTCCCCGCCTTCCCTTCCTGGCGTGAACTCGAAGTGAACTGATCATGAGAAGAATTATTTCATCAATCACCCTCGCCGCGGCCGTTCTGGCCTTGCTCCCGGGTTGCAAGAAAGATTATAAGATGGGAACTTACGGATATGATGCCGCCTATTTCGCAAAGCACGGCATAGGGACGGTCGAACTGGTGAACGGCCGCTCGAAGGTGATGGTTATCCCGGCCTGGCAGGGCAGGGTGCAGACCTCCACCACGGACGGAGACGCCGGAACGAGTTTCGGCTGGACAAACTACCGTTTCATCGATTCCGGGGAGGTGAGCCCCCAGTTCAATCCTTTCGGAGGGGAGGAGCGCTTCTGGATAGGGCCGGAAGGAGGGCCGTTCTCCTGGTATTTCAAGAAAGGGGACGAACAGGTGTATGCCAACTGGAAAGTTCCTTATTATATCGACACCGATGCCTATGACGTTATTGAACAGACGCCCTCTAAAGTGGTGTTGGTCAAGGAGTTCGACGCCGTCAACGCTTCGGACTGCCATTTCCGCATAGGCGTTCGCCGCACCGTATCCCTGGTGGCAGAAGGAGAATTGCGCGAATTACTGGGAATCGATATTCCCGGAGACCTCAAGTGCCTGGCATACAAGACGGAGAACACCCTTGTGAACAGGGGGGACAACCCTTGGACCAAGGAAACGGGCCTGCCTTCGGTATGGCTTCTCGGATCTTTCAACCCCACCCCCACCACGACGGTGTTCATCCCCTGCAAAAAGGATTTCGAGGGCAGGAAAATAAATGACGAATATTTCGGGAAGGTCCCCCCGGACAGGCTGGTATATGACGACGGGATGTTCTATTTCAAGATAGACGGGGAGTACCGTTCCAAGATCGGCCTTCCCGCCGGGAGCGCAAAGGATATCTGCGGCAGTTACGATTCAGCCCAGGGTGTTCTCAACATACTGAAATACACCGTTCCCGAAGGGGATGTCGATTATGTAAACGGTCAGTGGGGGCTCCAGGAGAATCCCTTCGGCGGCGATGTCATCAACTCCTACAACGACGGACCCACCGAAACGGGAACCGTAATGGGCCCGTTCTACGAGATCGAGACCTCCTCCCCCGGAGCTGCCCTCGCTCCAGGTGAAAGCCTCACCCACGTACAATACACCATACACATCCAGGGAAACCCCGGACTCCTGTCCCCGATTGCCGAAAAAGTGTTCGGCGTGAGCCTGGACAAGGTTGCAGGAATTTTCGCGAAATAATTTATGGCAGAGAAATCCAAACTCGTCCCCAAGGGTATCGTGTGGCCGTTCGCGCTGCTCACGGTGCTCTTTTTCGCCTGGGCTGTGCCCAACAACCTGACGGACACTATGCTGGCCGCCTTCAAGAGGATAATGAGCCTGTCGGATTCCAAGACGGCCTGGATACAGGTGGTCTGCTACCTGCTCGGATACGGCTGCTTCGCCATACCAGGGGCCATCTTCATCAAGCGGTACAGTTACAAGTCCGGCGTAATGCTGGGCCTGAGCCTGTACGCCCTGGGAACCTTCCTGTTCTATCCCGCCTCCAAGGTGGCCGTCGGCAACAACGCGGTGGGATATATCCTGTTCCTGTTCGCCATCCTGGTGCTGTTCGCCGGCCTTTCCATCCTGGAGACCTCGACTAACTCCTACGTGCTGGCCCTCGGGCCCGAGGACACCGCCACGCGGCGTCTCAACTTCGCCCAGTCGTTCAATCCCTTCGGCGCGATAACCGGCGTGGTCATCTCCCAGATATTCATACTGTCGCAACTCAACACGATGACTGCCTCGCAGAGGGCTGGCCTTTCCGAGACCGAACTGGCGGCCATCCAGATGGGGGAACTCTATTCCGTCACGACCACCTATATGATCCTCGGCGCGGTGATGCTGGTCATCCTCCTCGCCATCTTTCTCACGAGGATGCCGAACCTTAAGGAAGAGGGCGGACCGATGGACCTCAAGGGTTCGTTCAGGAGGTTGGTTAAGAATAAAAACTATGTCTGGGGCGTCGTGGCGCAGTTCTTTGACATCGGCGCACAGATAGCCGTATGGTCCTACGTGATCCGTTACGCGATGCAGAACCTGCACTTCGACAGCGTGATAGCCTCGCTCGGTCCGGACGCGCCCTCCGATGCCATCATTTCCGCCCTGCGGGGCGTCGAACCCCTTGCGGCAGGATTCTACAACATCTGCGACGCGGTCGGCCTGGACGCCCTGCTGCCCCGCACCGCCGAGCAGGCCGGAGCCACTTATTACATTATGTCCCTGGTGCTTTTCGTGCTGATGAGATTCGTGTGCACCTGGCTGATGAAGTGGTTCAATCCCAGGAAACTGCTTGCCACGATGGCCGGCCTCGGCGTCCTGTTCTGCCTGGGAACCGTGTTCGGAAGGGGACACTTCGGAGTATATTGCCTTATGTGCATCAGCGGCTGCCTCTCTCTTATGTTCCCCACCATCTACGGGCTGGGAGTGAACGGGCTTGGTGAAGACACAAAACTGGGAGGTTCCGGAATGGTGATGGCCATCGCCGGCGCCAGCGTGCTCACGCAGATAGAAGGCATACTTTCAGACCAGTCCGGCAGTATAGCGGTAGCCTATATGGTCCCCGCCATTGCATTCGCCATCATCCTTTATTATGCAGCCGTATTCTGCCGGAGGCAGGAGAAGGTAAAGCTGTTATCGCAGGACTAAGCCAGCGCCTTGTAGAGGGCGTAGCGCCTGTCGTAGATTCCGTGACGGGCGGCGTCCGGCTCGTACAGGGCACAGATACCAGGCGTCATATGTTTCTGTGCCGTTTCCACGTCCGGATGGATCCCGGCCGCGACGGAGGCGAACATCGCAGCTCCGAGGGCGCAGGCGTTGTCCGAATCCAGCACCTTGATGGGCATTCCGAGTACGTCCGCCATCGTCTGCATCACAAATGGCGACTTGCGTGAGATCCCGCCCACGGCGATGATTTCCTCGATGGGAACTCCTTCCTGGATAAAACGCTCATTTATGGCCCTGGAGCCGAAGGCGGTGGCTTCCACCAATGATTTGAAGACCATTCCGGGAGTCGTTCCCAGCGTCAGTCCGGAGATAAGGCCTTTCACGCGGGGGTCGGCGTCAGGGGTGCGCCTTCCGTTCATCCAGTCAAGCGAAACGGGGTCGTCCATGGTCAGAGGCAGTTTCTCCGCCTCGGCAGTGAGTTCCGGTATGCCCTTGCCGGTGAAACGGGAGAACCAGGCGTAGATGTCCCCGAAAGCCGACTGTCCGGCCTCGAAACCAATTTTTCCCGGGACCACGGAACCGTCCACCTGGCCGCATATCCCTTTCAGAAGACGGTCTCCGACCTCCTCATAGGTGGCGATGGCGATATCGCAGGTCGAGGTCCCCATAACCTTTACAAGGTTCCCGGGCGTTATGCCCGCTCCCACTGCACCGACGTGGCAGTCGATGGCCCCGACGCCCACGGCGATTCCTTCCGGAAGGCCGAGCCTTTCGGCCCATTCCCGTGTCAGCCCTCCGACTTTCCTGTCGCAGGTGACGGTGTCCCTGAAAAGATGACCCTTGAATATATCCAGTTCAGGATCGACCTCGTGCAGGAATCCTTCAGTGGGAAGACCGCCCCATTTTGCACTCCACATAGCCTTGTGGCCGGCGATGCAGCGGCTCCTTGCCATCGTCCCGGGATCGGTGTTGCCGGTCAGAAGCCCGGCGATCCAGTCTCCGTGTTCGACCCAGGACCAGACGTCCTCCTTCAACTCCGGCGAGGATTTCAGGCAGTGCAGCATCTTGGCCCAGACCCATTCGCAGGAATAGGTCCCTCCGCTGAAAGAGGTATAGTCGGGGCAATTGGAATGGGCGACCTCGTTGATCCGGTCCGCTTCGGCGATGGCCGTGTGGTCCTTCCAGAGGATGAACATCGCGTCAGGGTTGTCCCTGTACTTGTCAAGAAGCGCCAGGGGAGTCCCCTTCCTGTCCGTCAGCACAGGCGTGGAAGCCGTGGTGTCGAAGGCCAGGCCCACTACGTCCCGGGCGGCGTCACCGGCGCCCGCAAGTGTGTTCCTGACACATTTTTCAAGGGATTCGGTATAATCCAGGGGGTGCTGGCGGTACCTGCCTTCTGCGGCGTCGCTGAAGAGCTGCGCTTTCCAACGGGGATATTCCACAGTTGCAGTGGAAACCTCTTTCCCGCTGACCGCATCCACGGCCACGCAACGAACGGAATCACTCCCGAAATCGATTCCGAGAACGATTTTTCCCATCTGCTAAAGGTCGTCTATCGGGTTCCTGCCCAACGTGCCCGTGGAACCCGTCTGGACCAGGTTCGAGTAATTCAGGATCACGTGCCACGAGGCCTGGTCCTTCACGTCGGCGTCCAGGGTGATGGTGCCGTTGGGAAGATTGTAGACGGCCAGGTTGTTGTTTGTCGAAGTCTTCGGTTCGATGCCGTATTTCTGTGTCAGGGAAGCCTGAAGGTCGTCATACGACTTTTCGAGGGTGTTCCAGTCGGTTATGACAGGGAAATCCACACGGACCTCCTTGACTGGATTGTTTCCGAGAGGTGTCACCTTGCAGCCGCTGTATCCTGCGAACTCTCCGATGTAGGTGCCGTTCCCGGCGCTCCTGAATCCGGCCTTCACCAGTTCGTTTCCGAACGACGAAAGCGAGCCCGTGATGAGTACTCCCTTGAATGTAAGGGGGGAGGAAGAGGTCGTGGAAGGAGTGGTGGACGGAACGTTTTCGGTCGTCGTCGCCTCTTTGTCCTTGCCGATGCCAAGTTCCTTTTCAAGTTCGGCGGAAATGTCCTTAAGGGTCTTGTCGCCGCCATTGTCTTTAGGAGAGAACCATCCTCCCGAATCCTCGGAAGAAGATCCTCCCATCCCGCCCGGGAGGGTGATAACGCTGCCCATCTGACTGGTGCAGAGTTTTAAAAGCAGGTACAGGACCACGAGGGCCGCCAGTAACTTAACGATTCTTTTCATGGCAGATAGTTTTCCAATCTTCGCAAATATAAGGAATTAAAGCAAATAATCAGTCGTACCCGACCACTGCTTTTATCAGTTT
>JAEEGL010089237.1_pt1 | contig 19209 bp, 14 predicted proteins | sample 9134231 | NCBI WGS metagenome assembly JAEEGL01 (sample SAMN16246548, study PRJNA631951) | gut metagenome | biome: gut microbiome; feature: rumen; material: fiber-attached | host: Bos | place: Iran: Karaj | collected 2018-10 | reverse complement strand
TACGGCCATGTGACCTATTTCTGGAACGGCAACCGCAGCGAGAAGTTCGACGAGAACCTGGAAACCTGGCAGGAAGTGCCTTCCGACGTCCGCTCCTTCGATGAATGCCCCTGGATGAAGGGTACCGAAATTGCCGACCTGGTGATTGCCGCGATCGAATCCGGCAAGTACGGTTTCATTCGCTGCAATTTCCCGAACGGCGACATGGTGGGCCATACCGGCAACCTGTACGCGACCGAGATCGCGGTGGAGAGCGTGGACCTGTGCCTGACCCGGATCCTGAAGGCGTGCGACGAGCACGGCTGTATCCTGGTGGTGACCGCCGACCATGGCAATTCCGACCAGATGCTGGAGAAGAACAAGAAGGGTGAGGTTTCCGTCCGGACGGCGCACAGCCTGAATCCCGTGCCGTTCATCATTCACGACAAAGACGCGAAGCATGAGATGGATACGGAGAGCCCCTTCGGCCTGGCGAACGTCGCGCCGACTGTCGTGGAACTGCTCGGATTGAAACCGTATGACTGCTGGGAAAAGTCGATGCTGAAGAAGTGATCAGTTGACAGTAATCAGTAAAAAGTCAAACGGAGGCAGGATTTTCTGCCTCCGCTTTTCTTATATCGCATTCCCGGTAAATAATTCCAGTACAATCCATCCCGTTGACCACTGTCCACTGATCACTGACAACTGATCACTGATCACTGTCCACTCAAGGTATGATAGACAGTGTCGAAGCACTTTTTGATTTTGTAGTCTGTAGACAGGAAGCAGCCATAGGGGCTGTTCATCTTGTAGACGTAGTTCTGGGGCGTCAGGGGAGCGTCAACCAGGCCCCAGATGCAGACGGCGGTCAGCGGATGGTTTTCTTCCGTATTGGCTTTCATGAAGACTTCGGAGAAGAGACGGCCGTAGAATTCCGCGTGCTCCTCCGACTTGTCCTTATCAAAATTGCGGACAGCCATTTCGGTCAGCTGGACTTCGAGGCCCAGGGCACTGTAGATCTCGATGGATTTTTTGACATCGGTGATCAGGTGCTCTTCGAGGCAGCCCTCCTGGACGCCGTACCCGCCCAGGTATCCCTGCATGCCGAGGCCGTCGATGAGCTGCCGGAATTCACCGTTGTCATTCTGCGCATAGCTGTTGATGCTCTGGATCAGCGCTACCGCGGCGCCGCGCTTTACCGGCATGAACATGTTGTAGTCGTTGTAGAACAGCTTAATGTCCGCACCGAGCTTTTTCACCGTGTTGCTGGCGCAGAGGAAGGCGTATTCCACGTAGTCGTCCCCGACGTATGCCTGGAAGTAGTTCGGGCCGCCGTCCCGGACGATCCGGATATGGCGGGGATCATCGGCGCGCCAGTCAGAAGCGCTGTCGCCGATGGCTTCATTGACGACGTCCCAGCAGTAGATGACGCCGGGAAACTTTTCCTCGAAGTGGGTGATGACCTGGTCGATGTAGGAAGCCAGGCGCTCACGGTTCACTTCCTGCGAGGCGAAAGGTTTGGATTCATCATAATCCTCATGGAAGAACCAGGGATACTGCATGACCGCGTCCCAGACCAGCACATGGCCGCGGACGGCTTTGCCGTGCTCCTGGCACCAGGCGATCATCTTATCGGCATTGGTATAGTTCATACGGGGCATTCCGTCCTCGCTGGCTTTGCAGGCCCGCTGATCCAGCAGGGAATAGGCTTTGGTTTCATTGGTGCAGGTCAGGGAATTGAAATGGTCGTCCAGGAAATCCATATATGTGGGATTGTTCATATCCCAGAAACCGAAGCAGCCGCCCAGCCTGAAACCGTAGGGCTCCGCAAAGGTGCAGAGGGATTCGTAGTCATCGGATACCGTACCGGCCAGTTCGGCCAGGGACAATACAGGCGCCAGGCACAGCAGAAGCGCGAGAATCAGGGAAAATACACGGGACATCGGGAATCATCCTCCTTCATCAAAGTACAAATAAATCCGGACCGGGCACATTGCGGGGGCTGGTCCGGCAGTTGTCAGGGAAAGGAGCTTTATTCTCCGGAGTAAGTGAACTCACCGGGCTGGACGCCTTCATGAAGCTCCCATGTAACGCCGTCGGAAGTGACGACGACATGGCCGTATGTAGGGCTTGTGACCTTCGGCGCCATTCCGTTTTGCCGCAGGAAATCGATCACGCCGGAAGAGGCGCGGCCGGGGACCAGCACCAGATCGGGGTTCATCAGCGTGAGCGCTCTCCGCCCGATCGCGAAAGGCTCAATTCCGTGATGGGGGAAGATCAGGATATCAATATCCGTGATATCGTCGGGGTAATTTTCCCGGGGATAACCGGTCACATAGTCTCCCGTGACGAGGATCCGGAGCTGGCCGTAGGTAATGACCAGGTTCAGCGAATTCCGGTTGGTTTCCCCGGTAATTTCGGGAGATGGTTCGGGGCCGACGCACTTGACATGGAAAGGCCCCACATCCACTTCCTGCCCGGCAACCATCTGTTCATACCTGCCGTTGGGCAGGGGCAGGAAGCGGGAAGGCAGCTCAGCGGAAGGCCCGTAGACAACGGTGCTGTCCGTGCCGTAATCCCGGGAAAAATCATCCAGCTGCTGGGCGTGGTCGTTATGGTAGTGGGTGACAAAGTGGGCGTCAATATGATCGATCTTCGTGGCGGCGATATATTCCAGCATCACGTCGGGAGACAGATTGGCGTCCGTGTCCGTTCCGCCGTCAATCAGGATCACGGTATTGCCGGCCATCAGCAGGTGGCAGTTGGCAGATATGAGCGCCACCTGGTGGAACTGCATTTCAGGCAGGGATTCCGCGGTTCCGGCGGATCCGATGACAAGGCTCAGCGAAACAAGAATCAGCAGGAGCCGGATGCGAATGGTCAGTCGAGCGTTCAAAAGGTCAGTCCTCCTCATCAAATGTGCATCCGCCGATGAATTCGCGCAACAGGGACAGCGGCGGAATTTCGTCGAACAGATCCGGCTGAACATCCGGCAGGTAATTCAGGGTTTTGATCAGACGCCGGGCAAGCAGGTAATTGGGAGAGTCCGACGGGACATCCTTCAGCATTTTGTAGGCATAGTGCTTCAGGATGGGCAGTTCGTAATGGAGCGCGGTATTGAACATGCTGTCCGCGTTTTCCTGGTAGGCAAAGATGTATTTTTCCTCACCGCGGCGGACGCTGGGCCAGATGGACAAGGTCTGTTCCGGCGAATAGGCACGGAACTGCTGATCCCGGACGATTCGCCGCAGCAAACGGACGTCCGTGGTCCGGATCCGGTTGTGATCATCCAGGTTCAGGCATGTCAGCGCACTGACGAAGATCCGGTAAATTTCATCCGCCGGGAGGGTTTCGCTGACCTGGGGATTCAGGCCGTGGATTCCTTCCAGGATGATGATTTCACCGGGTTCCAGCGTAGTAGGCGGCGTCAGGTAATCCTTCTGGCCGGATTCAAAATCATAACCGGGCATAAAGACTTCCTCACCGTTCAGGAGCGCGGTCAGCGTTTCAGAAAGAAGCTTTACATCCAGCGCTTCGATGGTTTCAAAATCCCGGGTGCCGTCCAGCTGCATGGGCAGATCGTCCCGGTTGATAAAGAAATCATCCATCGAAATCCGGCGGGAGGGATGGCCATACATCTGCAGATGTACCGCCAGGCGGCCGGAGAAGGTGGTTTTGCCGCTGGAGGAAGGGCCGGCAACCAGCGCGATATGCTTGTTCTGTTCATGGATTTTCCGGGCAATATCATTGATTGCGGCTTCATGAAGGGCTTCGTTGACCCGGATAAAATTCCGCAGGCGCCCTTCTTCGATCATGCGCGTAACGTCCGTAACGTTGGTGACGCCGAGGATTTCACACCATTCCGCGCTCTGGTTGAACACTTCCAGGTGCTTCGGGCGATAAATGTACGGCGCCGCGTGATCAAAATCCGATCCGGCCGGCAGCTGCAGCACGAAGCCTCCCCGCAGTTCAAACAGCGTAAACACAGGCACGTAGCCGGTGGAAACGGTCATAGCGCCGTAGAAGTATTCCCACATTCCGTCGATACAGTACATGTTAATATACGGCACGGGACGATGCCGGAGCAGGTCAACCTTATCCGGCTGCTTTTCCTCCTCGAAGTACCGGATGGCATCCTCCCGGCTCCACTGTTTTCGGGAGAAGACCAGGTTCAGTTCCACCAGGCGGCGCATCTCATTTTCAATCCGGACGATATCCTGCCTGTGCAGGTTGACGCCGGGAAGGCGGACAAATACGCCGTAACCGACGGAGTATTCTATACGCACCTGCTGATACGGATACAGATGCCGCAGCGCGAGCAGCATGACAAAACGCAGGGACCGCTCGTAGACGCGGCGGCCTTCCTCGTGTTCCAGCGTCAGCGGCTCCAGGGTACAGTCCGTTTTCAGCGGCTCATTCAGCTCGCGCACAATGCCGCCGGACAGCGCGGCCAGCGTACCGGCCGGAAACGCGCCGAGGGCGGTCAGGCAAGCCTGAACCGAGGTACCGTCGGGGAATTCTCTTTGATTGTTGGCGGAACGGATCATCATACGGGGCATCCTCCCTTTTATCTTAATCGAAGGGCATGCTGGATTCCTCGGCGTCAAGCAGTTCCTCATCCGGATCGGGCAGAGCCCCGTGCTCCTTCAGGTACTGTTCCTGGCGCTGCTGCATCTGCAGCTGCTTTGTATGCACATAGGCAACGTTGGCACCCGTGGCAGGCGCCGTGGTCCGGGTCATGATCTTCCGCCCGTCATCGTCCAGACGGAAACGCAGGCGGATCAGGATCCGGCCGTGGTTTTTACACCTGGCCACAGCGATATATTTCCCAGCACTCTGTTTAATATATTCGCCGTCAAGCGCCAGAACCCTTCCGCAACGGGGACAAACCGGATGAACGGCTGTTTCGCTTTGCAGCGCGTCCCGGATGGACGGGAAAACTTCTCCGGGCGTCTTTTCCCGCGTATTCCGGCGGGCGTGGATCAGGGATTTCGGCTGCTGCGGATAATTCAGCACAGCGTCGGGATCCGGAAGGGTTTTAAACACCAGGGCGGTGTACCAGGCGTCATTCAGCGCGTTGTGGAAGGACATCGTTTCGTCCGCCGTAATGTGCATCATTTCCATGGCGGCTTTCAGGCCGGAACGGTCTTTCAGTTTGTGCACATCGCTGAAAAGGCGCTGAATATCACACAGCGGGGGCAGCTGAATGTCCTCGCAGCGGAAGAAGGATATGTTCTGGTACAGCACGCTGACATCGTCGCAGCCCCAGGTCAGGAGCGTATAGTCCTCTCCGCACCAGGAAACGAATTTTTCCAGCGCTTCCCGGAATGCCGGCGCACCGGCCAGCGTTTCGGAATCCAGGCCGGTCATCCGCCGGATCCGGGGATGAATCCGGAGATAATACGTCGGGGCGATCGGGATCGAGATGGCTTCGCAGGGGTTCAGGTTCTGATCGAGCTTAACAGCGCCGATCTGGATCATTTCAAAGATGAGCTTGTCGCCGACTTTACGGTAGGCGCTGCTCTGGTAGGAGATGGGTTGATTCCACTCCAGGTCAATGATGATATAGGTCATGGTTCCTCCGGCTTTTTAGGGATTAGGGGTCAGGGGTCAGGAATCAGTGAGGAGACGGTTTTCTTCCACAGAACTTTTTCCGGCGAGGGCGCCGGTTGACCAGGCGATCTGCAGGTTGAAGCCGCCGGTATGCGCGTCCACGTCGATGAGCTCTCCCGCAAAGAAGAGATTCGGAATGCGTTTGCTGCGCATTGTGGCCGGATCGATCTCCCGGACGTCGATACCGCCCCGGGTGACGACCGCCTCATCCAACGGCCGGGGAGCACGTACGGTGAGGGGAAGGGACTTCAGTGTTTCAACCAGGCGCTGCCGCTGGGCGGAGGTGACCTGGCTGCAGGGCAGGGCGGCCGGCAGGCCGCAGCGTTCCGGAAACATTTCGGCAAGGCGGGCAGGCAGCAGGGTCCCCAGTTCACTGCGCAGCAGTTTTTTCCCGGCGGCGGCAAAATCCCGCAGGAGGCGGGCGTCCAACTGCTCCGCCGTCAGCCCGGGTTTCAGATCGATGGCGATGGACGTGCCGGCGGGAGGATCCGGAAGGTGACAGCTGGCTTCCAGGACCAGCGGACCGGAAATGCCGAAATGGGTAAACAGCATTTCCCCGAGTTCCGAATACATTTCCTTTTTCCCGCGGGAGAGGGTGAGCGTCACATTCCGCAGGCTGAGCCCCTGCAACGCGCGGGGCCAGTTTTCCGCCGTTTCCAGCCCGACCAGTACCGGCCTGGGCGGCAGGACGGTATGCCCCGCGTCCGCGGCGAAACGGTATCCGTCGCCGGTGGATCCGGTGGAGGGATAACTCAGGCCTCCGGTACAGAGCACGAAGGCATCCGCCGGGATCCTTTCGCCGCCGGCCAGACGGACAGCCGAGATCCGGCCTCCGGATTGTTCCAGCGCCGTGACTTCCGTATCCAGGCGGATCTTCACCCCGGCGGACCGCAGGCAGGCCGTCAGCGCACGGGTGACGTCGCTGGCCTTTTCAGACCGGGGGAACACCCGCCGGCCGCGCTGGACCTCCACCGGACAGCCGGCTTCCTCCAGCAGGGACATCATATCCCGGGGAGCAAGAAAGTTCAGCGCACTGTACAGAAAACGGGGATTCCGGGGCACCTGGGAGAGAAACTCATCCAGGTCGCAGTCATTTGTCAGATTACAGCGGCCCTTGCCGGTAATATACACTTTTTTCCCCAGCTTTTCATTCTTTTCCAGCAGCAGAACCGACGCGCCGGCCCGGGCCGCGAAGACCGCCGCAGCCATACCGGCCGCACCGCCGCCGATTACCAGGACGTCAGGCATGGCGATCCTCCTCCAGATAGACTTGGTACGTATTCCACAGATCTTCCAGCTGGCGCAGATGCTGGCCGAGGGCTTCCTTCCGCTGCAGGCTCAGGGAAACCAGCAGGGCGTTGATCAGGCTGAGCGGCGCGGCAAGGGAATCCACGAAGGAAGCCATGTCGGTTCTTGCTGTCAGGCAGGCGTCCGCCACTTCACACAACGGGCTCATGGGCCCGTCTGTCACGGCAACCACCTGGACGCCGCAGTGCCGCGCGAAACGCATGATTTCCAGCGTCCGGGCGGAGTAACGGGGGAAAGAGATGCCGATCAGCACGTCGCTTTCACGCAGCTGAAGGATTTCCTCCAGCCCGTCAGCCGCGCCGACGGAGACCAGACGTACATGATCGAACATATAGCGGAGGTAGTTTACCAGAAACTGGGCCAGCGGAGCGGCGCTGCGCATACCGACCACATAGATGGAACGGGCGGACAGCAGCCGGGAAACCACATTGTCAAAAACCGCGGGATCCAGGTCTTCCAGCGTGTTGTGCAGATTCTGCATATCGCTTTTGAGCACCGTGGAGAGCACATTCTTCGGATCGATCTCCGACGCCATTTCAAAACGCTGGTTGGCTGTCAGCCGGTGGGAAACCAGTTCCTGCAGACTGCGCTGCAGCTGGGGATATCCGTCATACCCGAGGGCGGAAGCGAAACGGACGACCGTACTTTCGCTGACGCCGACACATTCCCCGAGACGCGCGGCGGTCATGAACACCGCTTTATCATAATGGGCGGTGATATAGTCCGCGATTTGCCGGTGGCTGCGGCTCAGCCGGCGGCCGGAGTGGTTCAGACGGGACATCATATCCTGCGCGTTTTGCATACAACGATTCCTTTCCGCTTTCCTGAAGAGCCGGAAAGATTATACGGGGAAGGCGTTCATTTTGCAAGACGAACGGATAAAAAATGCAGATATAAAAACCGCCCGGCGAAGGGCGGCTTATTCTTCATCAGGTGAAGGCAACTCCGGCGAAGTATCCGGAGGAGCCTGGTCTTCCGGTTCGGGATTCCAGCGCCGATGAAAATACAGCCGGATCGTGCGGATGTCGTTTTTCAGCGACGCATAAGCAGGGCCGCGAACGGCGCCGACGAGAATGGACATCATCACCGGCCCGCCGATCAGTCCCGGAATCCCGCCGAAGCGCATGCCGGCAAACATACCGATCAGGCTTTCCAGGGGCGTGATCCCGATGGAGTTGGACATGAGCTTCGGCTCCAGGATCCGGCGTACCAGCTGCAGGAAACCGGTCAGCAGCAGCACCTGGATGCCGCCGGGCGTATTCCCGGTCAGGAGAAATATGATGCCCATCAGGATATACAGCAGCCCGCTGCCGATCATGGGGATCAGCTCGAGGAAACCGGCAAACACGGCGATCGGGTTCGCGTACTCGAAATGCAGGACGTTCAGGTAGACGAGGCTGATGACCAGTACCATGGCGGAGAAGGTTCCCTGGACGCGCAGGTAGCCGATCAGGCTCCGGATGGCGGAATTGGTCAGGCGGGTGGTATTGCTGTCCTGCCGCCGCCGTTTGCCGCCGGGCAGATAGCTGCGGATATCGTCATAATCCCTGGAGATGAAGAACAGGCCCATCGCCAGGAAACTGGTGTAGATGACGAGGTAGGGAAGACCGGTGACCAGGCCAAAGAATTTGGTGGCGATTTCGGTGCCGCTGTCAGAAATTGTTTTGGTCAGTTCGAGAACGGAACTCTCAATAGTGTCCTGGACATTCGGCCCGAGCTCCTCCCAGGAAATCATTTCCTTCAGGCTTTCAATGGCGGCGTTAATCGAGTTGATGGTCGTCGATACGATGTTTTCATCCTGGCCGAGAACCTGGGTGGCCGTATCGATCAGCATGATCACCAGCCAGCGCAGCAGCAGGTAGGTCAGCACCAGAATCAGAATGACAAGGACCAGCGAGGTGATTCCGCGCCGGACCTTTAAACGCTTGTGAAAAAAGCGGATTACCGGCTGGAGCATCGCGGCGATCGGGATGGCAATAATGAAGGGAGAAAGCTTGTCCCAGACCTGGGGGACCAGCCAGGAAGCGACAAGAAGGATCACAGCGGCAGCCAGCACCCTGAAGGCCAGGCGCTCCGCGGCGATCCGTTCGTTCGTCAGCATGGCTGGAATCTCCTCCGATGATGATTACCTGATGATGATCCTTTTGAAAGCAAAGCCTATTTTATCCCTTTCAGGCAAGAAACGCAACGCCTTTTACAGATTGACAAAGGATACCAGTTCCTCCCGGGGGGATTTGGCGCGCTCGGTGTTCAGCTCGTTGAGCATCAGCGCGGTCTGCCCGTCGGGGGATTCCACCTGCCGGCAGCGGGCTGTCAGGGTGAAGAACGTCTTGTTGTCCGGGGTGCGCTCGCCTTTGCAGACCCATCCGCAGGGAGCAATATCGTTGGCACAGCAGGTCATGGCCTTGCGCGCGAAATAGTAGAACCCTTTCGGAAACTCCTGCCGCTTCCAGGCCTGCCCGACCAGCTGAACCCGTTTTCCGTCATAGCGCTCGGGATGGTCCATGCTGTCGACGTAGAAAATGCCGAACTGCTCATCAGAGATTCGGATCGGATCCGCTTTCATATCATAAGGAAGATCCTCATCCCGGATGCCGTCGTCAATCGTGCCGTCCGTATTCTCAAAGAAGATCGTGGCGGCGCTGTTCATGGCGCGCAGCTGCTTCCGCCAGGAACTTTTGTTGAAATCCGGCTTGCACCGGTTGACACAGATCATATCGGCGGTTTTCATCGGATCCGTCAGGAGCTTGCGCATGTTGGTCATATAGTTTTCGAAAGTACCGCCGTCGGCGGTGGTGACCACCTGCGCCCAGTCCCACAGGCGGGGAAGCACCAGGGTATCCAGCTTTTCCAGGCCCCACATGGAATTGTATTCCATGATGACACAGGAAGGTTTATGCTCGTTTTCGAGCTCCGCCAGCCGCTGCGAGGTCAGCTCCTCCGCACTGTCCAGCATGACGAGGACACCCTTGTTTTCTTCCAGGGATTTCGCGTCCCACTCGACTTCGCCTTCCTCGCAGCAGATGACCAGCACGGTGCCGCCGTTGGTGAACCGCTCGTTGCCCAGCACGGTCAGCCCCAGGGTTGTTTTGCCGCTTTCAATAAATCCGGTAATCAGGTAAACCGGTACAAATCTGCGAATCATAGATGAAACAGCTCCGTCAGTGCTTTTTCGTTCAGGTCGGCGCCGATTACGCACAGGCGGCCGGTATAATCCGCGCTGCCGTCGCGCAGGTCGATCTCGCCGGGGACATAGTCAAACTGGAACCATTTGCCGGCCGCGTTCTGCAGAATGCCTTTGGCCCGCAGCACCCGGCCGTATTCCTCCTCGTCGGAGAGCTTCGCCAGGATAGCGCGGATCTCGTCCTGTTCATAGCGCTGCGCAGTCTCCAGGCCGATGTTGCCGAAGACTTCGTCGGCATCGTGCTCATCCGCGCCGTGATGGTGGTGATGATGGTGGTGCCCTTCGTGATCGTGATGGTCGTGGTGATGGTGTTCATGATGTTCATGTTCGTCATCGTCGTCATCGTCGTCATCGTCGTGATGGTGATGTTCATGGTGCCCGTGCTCATCATGGTCGTGATGATGATGTTCATGTTCATCGTTATCATCGTCGTCATCATCATCGTCTTCCAGCGGGGCAAAGTAGATGGGTTTGCCATTCTCGATGACATCCAGCATGAAGTCCGGCGTCATATCATCCCACGGCGTGGTGATGATGCGGGCGTCCGGATGCGCTTCGGCAATCAGCAGGCGGCTTTTTTCCACCCGGCCGGCATCCAGCAGCTGGGTCCGGCTGAAGATGACGGTGGAGGCGCTCTTCACCTGGTCCAGGAAGAACTCGCCGAAGTTCTTCATATACATGCGGCATTTACCGGCGTCCACCACAGTGGCGCTTCCGCCCACTTCAATCTCCGGATGGCGTTCCTTCGCTTTTTCCACGGCGGATAGGATCTCGCTCAGTTTGCCGACGCCGGTGGGCTCCACAAGGATCCGGTCCGGATGATATGTATCGATCAGCTGATCGACCGCGGCCTGGAAATCCCCGGCCAGCGTGCAGCAGATGCAGCCGGCGTTCAGCTCGGTGACGGTGATGCCGACGTCCTTCATGAAGCCGCCGTCAATCCCGATTTCGCCGTATTCGTTCTCCAGCAGCACAACCTTTTCATTGCGGAGGCTGCCCGTCAGCAGTTTCCGGATCAGCGTCGTTTTACCGGCGCCGAGGAACCCGGATATCACATTGATTTTGACCATGATTCTCAATCCTTCTTTCCTGCCGGACGGTTCTGGATGACCGCCGGCTTTCCTTATATAACTCCCATACGCAAATTCTGTCAACCGCTTTTTGAATCCATGCCGGAAGCATACCGGACCGGATGCGCATTCATGGCAGAAAAAAACAGATAAAAAACGTGGAAACCGGATCCGGTACTTGCCAACAGGCGCCTGTTTCCGATAGAATATACAAAGATTTTGCCGGTGAATCCGGTAGAAAAATAACAGGAGGGATTATATCCATGAAGAAACTGATTGCTCTGATGATGTGCGCCCTGCTGGTGTTCGGCATGATGTCCTTTGCCGGCGCCGAGGGATACAAAATCGCCATCATGACCGGAACCACTTCCCAGGGTGAGGAAGAGTACTACGCCGCCACGACACTGGCGGAGCAGAATCCCGGTGTTGTCCTGCATGACACATATCCGGACGCCTTCTCCTCTGAAGTGGAGACCACTATTTCCAAGCTGATCGCTTTCGCCAGCGATCCCGAAGTAAAGGCGATTATTTTCGTCCAGGCTGTCCAGGGCGCGACCGCTGCCTACACCCAGATCCTGAACGAAATGGGCCGCGACGACATCCTGCTGATCGCGGGTGTCCCCGCTGAAGACCCGGCCGATATCTCCGCTGCGGCGGACATCGTGCTGGCCAATGACGAGATCGGCTGCGGTTACCAGGTTTCCGACCTGGCGAAGGACTGGGGATGCGACGTGCTGGTGCACTACTCTTTCGCCCGTCACCTGTCCTACGAGACCATCGTTGCGAAGCGCGACGCCATGAAGATGACCGCTGAAGCTTACGGCATCGAATTCGTGGAACGTGACTGCCCGGATCCCACCGGCGACGCCGGCATGTCCGGTGCGCAGGCGGCTGTGCTGGAAGATATCCCGAAGGTCATGCAGGAATATGAAGGCAAGAAAGTCTGCTTCTACTGCACCAACTGCGGCCTGCAGGTAGCCCTGCAGCAGGCGATCGTCAACGAGCCCAACGCCTACTACGCGCTGCCCTGCTGCCCCAGCCCCTATCACGGATTCCAGGAAGCGTTCGGCCTGACTGCCACCTACGGCGATATCGACGGCGCGATCGCGAACCTGGCCACCTACCTGAACGAGCATGACGCGATCGGCCGCTTCTCTACCTGGGCGCTGCCTGTGAACATGTCCATGATCAACGCCGGCTATCTGTACGCAGTCGAATACGCGGAAGGCCGGACCAACGGCAAGGTGGACATGGAAGTGCTGAACAAGTGCTTCACGGAAGCCACCGGCGGTGAAATCGAACTGGGCGCCTATGTGGACGCGACCGGCAAGACCTATGACAACTACCTGCTGATCGCTCTGGATCCCATTGATTTCGCGGATTGGCTGGATAACTAATCTATTCTGAACTTTGACGGGAAAGGCTGCCCGGTGTCGCCGCTTCGGAGCATTCCGGGCGGCCTTTCCCTGTTTTTATGAACTCCGGAATTCAGGCTGTAAAACACCCGATGGGGTAAGGAGTTGACTCGCTTGGCGGAAGAATTTGTTCTGGAAATGAATCATATCACTAAATCATATGGTTCCAACACAGTGCTGAAGGACGTGTCGCTGAAGGTGCGGCCCGGGGAAATCCACGCATTGCTGGGAGAGAACGGGGCCGGAAAATCGACGCTGATGAACGTGCTTTTCGGCATGCCGGTGATTCATACGACCGGAGGCTTTGAAGGGGAAGTACGCTTCGGCGGGGAACCGGTTCAGATCATGTCTCCCATGGACGCGATGGATAAAGGTATCGGCATGGTCCACCAGGAGTTCATGCTGATTCCGGGCTTCAGCATTACGGACAACATTAAACTGAACCGCGAGCTGACAAAGCCCTGGTTGATCAGCAAAGTCCTTGGCAAGGACCTGGAATTCCTGAACCGGGATGCCATGGCCGCGGATGCCCGGAAGGCACTGGACGCCGTCGGCCTGAGCATTGAGGAATATGCCCAGGTCAGCGGCCTGCCCATCGGACATATGCAGTTTATCGAAATAGCCCGGGAGATAGACAAGTCCGGGATGAAACTGCTGGTGTTTGACGAGCCGACGGCTGTGCTGACCGAGAGCGAGGCGGAGCAGCTGCTGGGCGTGATGAAGCAGATCGCGGCCGGCGGCATCGCTATCATCTTTATTACCCACCGGCTGGACGAAGTCATGGAAGCGGCGGACACCATCACGATCCTGCGGGACGGCGCGCTGGTGACGACGATCTCCAAGGAGGAGACTACGCCCGAGAAACTGGCGGCGCTGATGATCGGCCGCGGAGAAGAAAACGCGATCCGGATCGAAAAGGGTGAGCATGAAATCTCCGATGAACCGGCGATGACGATTCACGACCTGTGGGTCAATATGCCCGGTGAAACAGTCAAGGGCGTTGACCTGGAGGTCCGCAAGGGCGAGATCCTCGGCATCGGCGGCCTGGCCGGACAGGGAAAAATCGGCATTCCCAACGGGATCATGGGGCTGTTTGAAGCCGTCGGGGAAGTGACGCTGTACGGACAGCCGGTGAAGCTGAATGACCCCGCCGCATCCCTGAAGGCCGGGATGGCCATGGTCAGCGAGGACCGGCGCGGTGTCGGGTTGCTGCTGGACCAGTCTATCGAGGATAATATTGTATTCTCCGCGATGCAGGTCAACAGGAGCTATATGCGGAAGTTCCTTTCCCAGAAAGACGGGCGGGCCATCCGCCGATACGCGGAGGAAATGATCCGGGAACTGGATATCCGCTGCACTTCCCCGGCACAGCCGGTAGGTACCCTGTCCGGCGGCAACCAGCAGAAGGTTTGCATTGCCCGGGCGCTGGCGCTGAATCCCAAATTCCTGTTTGTTTCCGAACCGACCCGGGGCATCGACATCGGCGCAAAGCAGTTGGTGCTGGAGACGCTGGTGCGGCTGAACCGGGAACAGGGACTGACCATTATCATGGTTTCTTCCGAACTGCAGGAAATGCGCTCGATCTGCGACCGGATTGCGATCGTGGCGGAGGGTAAAGTGGTGGACGTGCTGGACGTGAACGCCTCCGATACGGCGTTCGGCCTGGCCATGTCCGGTGTAAGAGCGAAAGAAGGTGAAGCTGTATGACCGACAGGGATGTGCGCACGAAGAAAACCATCCGCGGAATCGTGGCGATCATTCTGATTGCGCTGGCTGTCCTGACGCTGGCTGTATCGGTATTCGGCTTTGTCAAGCAAGGCGCCCCGGATGTCCGCGACAGTATGCTTGCCATGCGGGATGAAGCGGTTATACAGGTTGCTTCCCGCGGGCTGATCAATTCCGTCGCCCAGCAGGCTGTGTCCGAAAAGATGGACGAACATATCGATGTCCAGAAGAAAGCGACTACGCGGACTGCCCAAGGCTTTTCGAATGAAGAAATGCAGGCGGAACTGGACAAAGCAGAAGCTGCGACCCGGGCAGAGGCGGAGAAAATATTCATAATCACCGGAACGCCGGACGCGGAAGCGCTCAGCAGCGCGGTGGACCAGATGGCGGCCGCCGTATCCGAATCCACCGACCTGCGGGAAAAGGAAATTGCCATCTACGACGATTTGTACAGGCAGCTGGTTGAAAGCGTTCCGCGGTGGCAGGATATCGTCACGGAAGACGCGGATAACCAGGCAATCGCTGACGCCCTGGTCAGCAAGGTGCCGGATCTGGGCAAGGAAGAGAACAGCCACCTGCTGGCACCCCAAGGTTTCCTGAAGATGGCGAGGGAGATGGCGAAAAAGGAAAAACAGGAAGAAGAGCAGGAACAGAAGGATCACCTGCTGCAGGGTATTGCCGCCGGTGTCAACAGCTGGCTGGACTTTGCGGAGCTGGAAGACGACGCTATATGGGAGAAACTGCAGGCGGATATACCGGAACTGGCGGAAGAAACGATACGGGAGAACCTGCAGATCCCGGACGAGGCTGCTTACGAGAAATGGAAGAAGGAACTGGTTGACGCGGTTAAGGAATGCGTGAAGGCAACCCAGGACGAGAACACCGAAATGCCTGCCTGGGCTTTAGCCTCCTCGGATGAGGAAAGCGAAACCACCGAAATCGAGGAGATCCGGATCAACCATGACTATTTTGTCAATTCTGACGAACTGAACCGGGAAGAGGCGGAGCAGAAAAAAGCGTATGCCGTCCTGGAGGACCAACTGAAGGAAATCATTCCTGCGCTGGACAACCTGGAAGAGACCCTGCCGCAGTTGATTCCCCAGCTCTACAAGATTAATTCGAGAACCAAGGAACGGGATCCGAACAAGCTGGATACCGAAAAGCTGGCGACGCTCCTTGAAAAAGTGCGCAACGACCTGAACAAAAACATCGAAGGTGTCCTGGCGATGCGCGGCAAAGGATTTGATGTTGAATACCAGGCGTACGCGGACAACGGCGGGAAAAACGCAATCAAGGGCAGTACGCTGGTCCTGGAGATCGCAGCTATGGCCAAATACCTGCTGCTGATCGGCGTCGCCGTACTGCTGCTTGGCCTGGTGCTGTTCTTCTGGAAAGGATTGACGACACGCTTCGGTGTACCGCGTACGATCATCATGCTGTTCTTCATCTATCTGTGCCTGCTGGCGGAAGGATACCGGATCAGCGTCGGCATGATGCTGGGGAATGTGCTGGAGCGTATGACGATGTACGGAATCCTGGTATTGGCCATGATGCCGGGTATCCAGTGCGGCATCGGCCTGAACATGGGCATGACCATCGGATGTATCTCCGGCCTGCTGGGCATCATGATCGCCCTGCAGTACAACATGGTTGGCTTCGGCGCCATGGCGGTTGCCTGCCTGTGCGGCGTCGCTATCGCCCTGCCGCTGGGCTGGGGCTATTCCAAGCTGCTGAACCGGATGAAGGGCAATGAAATGACGATTTCCACCTACGTGGGATTCTCTTTCGTCTCCCTGATGTGTATCGGCTGGATGCTGCTGCCTTTCAACAATCCGAAGATTGTCTGGCTGCTGAGCGGCAAAGGCTTACGGGTAACCCACGGCTTGCTGGGCAGCTTCGCCCATATCCTGGACAACGCGCTGAGCTTCAAGGTACTGGGGATCAAAATCCCGACCGGCGGACTGCTGTTCCTGGGGCTGTGTTGCGTGCTGATGTGGATCTTTACCCGGTCCAGGACCGGTATCGCCATGAAGGCGGTGGGTTCCAACCCGCGGTTCGCGGAAGCCAGCGGTATTTCCGTCAACCGGATGCGGACCATCGGCACTGTACTTTCCACGGTGATTGCCGCGGTCGGTATCGTCATCTACTCCCAGGCCTTCGGTTACGCGCAGCTGTATACAGCGCCGAAACAGCTGGGGTTCATCGCCTCCAGTGCGATCCTGATCGGCGGCGCGTCCGTGACCAAGGCGAAAGTCAGCCATGTGCTGCTGGGTGTATTCCTGTTTGAGGGCGTGCTGGTGTTCGGCCAGCAGATCGCGAACTCCGCGATCGCCGGCGGCGGACTGAGCGAGGTCATGCGAATCCTGATTTCCAACGGCATCATCCTGTATGCCCTGACCCAGAGCGGAGGTGGCAGACGTGAATAATCAGAACAAAGTGCTGGCGCATCTGCAGAAGTATATCGTAACCTATCTGTTTGTCGCACTGAGCGTCTCGTTTATCGGCATCTCCGGAATGGACCTGAATTATGTGTCCAGCCAGCTGCTGCTGCGCCTGAACCGGAACGCGTTCATCGTGCTGGCGCTGATTATCCCGATTATCGCCGGTATGGGTATCAACTTCGCGATTACCATCGGCGCCATGGCGGCCCAGATCGGCCTGCTGCTGACAATCAGCTGGGGCGTAACCGGGGTGCCGGGTATCCTGCTGGCGGCAGCCATTACCCTGCCGCTGGCATCCCTGTTTGGTTTCCTGATCGGCAAACTGCTGAACAAGATGAAGGGGCAGGAGACGATCGGCTCCCTGATCCTGGGGTATTTCGCCAACGGCGCGTACCAGCTGCTGTTTCTGTTCATATTCGGCAGCATTATCCCCCTGAACAAGAATGTGACCATCGTCGGGGCCAGCGGTGTGCAGAACACCCTGAATCTGACCGGAAGCGTCGGCCTGTACAAGGCTATCGACGGAATCGCAAGCATTCCGTTCCTGACAGCTGTGTACATTTTCGCCGGTGTTACGGCAGCATTCGGCCTGGTTCAGTACATCCGGAAAAAGAACGACCTGAAGAAGACCGCTGTTTACCTGGGACTGTCCGCTGCGGTCCTGGCGATTTTCCTGATTCCGCCGATTGCCGATATTTTTAACGGGACACGCGGCCAGGAAGTCAAGGTGCCACTGATCACATGGCTGCTGATCCTGGGCTTGTGTCTGTTCAATTCCACGATCATGCGCACCCGCCTGGGCCAGAAGTTCCGCGCTGTCGGGCAGAGTCAGACAGTAGCCAACGCCTCCGGCATCAACGTCAACCGGACCAGGGTCATCGCGATCATGATCTCCACGGTACTGGCCGGATGGGGACAGATCGTGTTTATGCAGAGCGACGGCATCGGTACCTTCCAGACCTACGCGGCCCATGAACAGGTAGGCCTGTATGCCGGCGCGGCGATCCTCGTCGGCGGCGCATCCATCGACCGGGCGACCAACTACCAGGCCCTGATCGGTGCCCTGCTGTTCCATTCCCTGTTCATTACCGCCCAGACAGCCGCGTCCAAGATTTTCGGCGATTCGGCCGTGGGCGAGTACTTCCGCGCGTTCCTGAGCTACGGCGTTATCGCACTGGCACTGGTCATGTACGCCTGGCGGAGCGCCAAACAGAAGAAAGCGGCCCAGACTGACCTGGCGCTGGCGGCACGGATGGCGAAACAATGAATATTTTTGATTACCTGAAATGGCGGGGGGACGTCCCCTTCGCCATTTCTCCGTTTAACGATGTGGACAACCTGGTCCTGGCGGAACTGGCCTATACGGATTTCGGCGGGATCGTTCCGGAAGACGGGACGGCGGTACCCCTCCGGACGGTTCACGCGCAGTATTTCCGCCGCCACAGCCGGGTGGACATTTCCCGGTCAAAATCATATACGGCACGGTCGCCGCTGCTGATGGACGAAATGTGCCGCGGCCGCCGGTTTATGGATACGCAGCTGCTGTTCTACCGCAGCGAAAGGGATGCCCAGACGGACATGCAGTTCAGCGCGGTCACGTTCCGGCTGCCGGATAATACGGCCTATGCGGCTTTCCGGGGGACAGACGGTACGATCGTGGGATGGAAAGAGGATTTCAACCTCAGCTGGCTGAGCGGCACAGAAGGCCAGCAAAAGGCCGCAGAATACCTCACAACGGCCGGGAAGGCACTCGGATGCCTCCTGCGGGCCGGAGGCCACTCCAAGGGCGGAAATCTCGCGGTTTACGCGGCAGCGTGCTGCGACAGGAGCGTTCAGGAACGGATTACGAAGGTGTACTCGAACGACGGACCGGGTTTCCGGCCGGAATTCATCGCCGGGGAAGGGTACCGGAGGATTCTTCCGAGAGTGGTTTCCATCATTCCGGATACTTCCGTGATCGGGATGCTGATGGAAAGCATGACGGCGCCGAAGGTGGTAAAGAGCACCGCGTCCGGCATGCTCCAGCACGACGGGTTTACCTGGGCGGCTGAACGGGACCGGTTTACGCCCGCGCCGCTTTCCAGAACCAGCCGGCTGATCAGTGAAACGCTGTCCGGATGGATGGATATGACGGACGATGAATCCCGGAAAGCAATGACGGAAACGGTATTCCGGCTGCTGGAATCAACCGGAAAGGATAGGTTCAGCGACATCAGGGATTCCAAACTGAAAAGCGTGGAATCGATGGCCCAGTCTGTCCGTAGCCTGCCTAAAGGCAGCCTGCAGGAACTGGGCCGGATGGTGACACGGCTGGGCGAGAGCGGAATCCGGACAGCGTCTTCGTATATCCAGAACCTGGCCGCGGGGAAACGCCCGGAGCAGAACAAACCGGAACCTGAACATCCCGAAGAAAGCAAGGACGACAATGTCCGGTAAAGCATAACGCCGGCGATTACGAAAGCGCGGAGGTTCCG
>JAEEGL012392843.1_pt1 | contig 19210 bp, 14 predicted proteins | sample 9134231 | NCBI WGS metagenome assembly JAEEGL01 (sample SAMN16246548, study PRJNA631951) | gut metagenome | biome: gut microbiome; feature: rumen; material: fiber-attached | host: Bos | place: Iran: Karaj | collected 2018-10 | reverse complement strand
TCATCCTGAGCCAGGATCAAACTCTTCTTTGTATATACACTTATAAATCTTAGTTCGACCCCGACAGCTTCATTCCTCAATTCTAGAATTAACGCTCTCGATTCAAAAAATTCTCGGTACTTGCTTGTACTAATCTTTCAACCTTGTCAATGATCTTTCAAATGTGCTTCGTTTCAGAAGCGGAATGCAAAGGTAGGGAGTTTTTTTTAATTGGCAAACTTTTTTAATAAAATTTTAAACTTTTTTCTGTTTCTTTTGATTCTTTAGAATTCTCGCCTGAAGCTCCCAAGTACGTAACCTATCCTTATACAGATTGTTAGCGTTTACCTTCGTGACATCAAGAGCCGCGTCCGAATTATCCTCCCAACGGCGGCAATTGTAGACGACATCGTAGATCCGCCCGATTTGGTAGTCTCGTGACACCCTCAGACCGACCGCATAGTCCTCACCGTACTTGGTCGTCGGGAAGTTGATTTTTCTGAGCATCGGCACATAAAAACCTCTCGGGGCGCCAAGCCCATTTATCCTCAAAGCGTTGTTACGCCCATTCTCAGGAGTCCACTCCCGATGGTCGATGATCCCGGGCGGCAAGGTGTTCAGATCGAAGTCGGTCATGCGATAAGTCCCGACCACCATGGCACACTTCTGCGAATAGAAGGCGTCAACAAACTTCTGGACCGTGTTCTCATCGTAATAGATATCGTCGGAATCAAGCTGAATGGCGAATTTGCCACATGCCGGATGATGAATGGCGGCATTCCAATTGCCCCCGATCGCGTGATAAGACTTATCCTGGGCAATGTAGATGAGCTTGGGATCGTCAAGGAAGCTCTTGATCACATCGACAGTCCCGTCCGTTGAATTATCATCCACCACAAAGACATTATATTTAAAAGATGTCTTTTGCCCAAGCGCCGACGAAAGGGCGTCTCCGATCGTCTTCACCCTGTTCTTGCATGGAATCACGACCGAGGCCTCATATTCAAAACCAGGGGCATCCAGGTCCACAGGCTCAAACTCCGGCTCCAGATAACCTCCGACATCCTTGAGATGGCTGGTACAAGCCTTCTCCATCTCGACCTGGACGGCGCGGTTCTTCGGATCCACATAATCGAACAGCTTCTCCCCCGACTTGCGTGTGTCAGTCTCTATCTCATAATAGAGGTACTCATTGATGTGGACCAGGCTTCCTTTTTGCGAGACCTTGAGACGGAGGTCATATAATCCGGCATACGAATAATCATCGCGCATCCTGCCCACGGCCTCCTTGAAAGCGTCGGTCCGGAATATCAGGACAGACCCGAAATCGAAATCGTCCCGAAGTGCCCCTGCCTGGCAATCAATGACAGGAGCGAAAGCCCTCTCCCCCGCTATATCCTTTATATGGTCAGAATAGACCATGGCCGCGGATGTATCCTCCGCCACCGACAAGAACCGCTCAAGGGCATATTTTCCGAAACTCAAGTCGGTTGTCTTGGTGTACAGCATGATAAATGGAGCCTCGGCGCTCGAGGAAATCTGCCGCATCGCGATGGTGCTCTTGAAAGAAGCCGCATCGATAGGAATCACCCTCGCGACCTCAGCTTCAGAAGTAAGATTACGCATCGTGACAGCGACCTGTGCGTCACTGACGTAAGGGATATAACAGTCAATCCTTCGCATGATAAAACAACAATTGGTAAAGACAAAAGTAAGAAAATATCACTAAAGATTAATATATTTGTAGAATAGAGGATAATCATGACACTATGAATATGAAAAGGACTATCACTATTCTGGCAGTTGCCTTGGCGGCAGTGACCTTGTCCGCGCAGGAAACTCCAAGATGGCTCAGGAAGAGCGCTATTTCACCAGACGGAACTCAAGTGGCTTTCTCCTACAAAGGTGATCTCTTCACCGTTGGAGTGAATGGCGGCAGGGCTCTCCAGATAACCTCAAACAATGCCTACGACTCTGATCCGATCTGGACCCACGATGGAAAGAACCTCGTTTTCTCATCCTACAGGAATGGATCCAAGGACATATTCATGACCTCGTCCCAAGGCGGCGCGCCCAAAAGGCTGACCGACTATTATGGCGATGAGACTCCCCTCTGCATCCTCGAAGACGGGAGAATCTTTTATTATTCAAGCTTCCAGCCAGACGCCCGCTATGGGGGTTTCCCCGGTTCCGGACAGGTCTGGCAGGTCGACGCCGAAGCGGGAAGGCCTTTGCTGGTGACCTCGCTTCCCGTCATGAATATGTCGGTAAACGCATCAGGAGAAGTCCTTTATGAGGATTATAAGGGATATGAGGATCCGCTCAGGAAGCACCACACTTCTTCGGTCACCCGAGATGTCTGGTTTTATCAGCCTTCTGCCGCGCAGGGCGCGAGATTCAGGATAGACGGCAACGGGACCTTCTCCAAACTCAGCGCCTTCAATGGCGAGGACCGGAATCCCGTGTTCGCCGCGGACGGAAAGACCTTCTACTTCCTCTCCGAGCAGGACGGAACCATGAATGTCTACAAATCATCCGTGAAGGAAGCCGGTGTCTCAAAGCAGCTCACAAAGTTCAAGGATAACCCTGTAAGGTTCCTTTCGGTCGCCGGGAACGGCACCCTTTGCTTCTCATGGAATGGAGACCTTTACACAATGAAGGAAGGTGGCCAACCCACCAAGATTCCGATCACCGTCGCCAAAGACGACACCGAAAAGGATACGGAATACATAACCCTCTCGCAGGCTTCTTCCATGGACGTATCCCCCAACGGGAAAGAGATCGCCTTGGTCATAAGGGGCGATGTGTTCGTCACTTCGGTTGAATACAGGACGACAAAGCGGGTGACGAATACTCCTGAGCAGGAAAGGAATGTCAGCTTCTCGAAAGACGGACGCACCCTCTACTACTCCTCGGAAAGGGATGGTCACTGGGGCATCTGGAAGACAACCCTCGCCGACAAGGATGAGAAATATTTCACCTATGCCACCAAGTTCTCCGAGGAGCTCGTCACTTCCCCCGACGAGACCTGCTTCCAGCCCGACGTCTCTCCGGACGGAAAATGGATAGCGTTCCTCAGGGACAGGACGGAGCTTGTCATAAAATCCACCAAGGACGGGAAAGAGAAATCACTGCTCAAAGGCACGAATTATTCCTATCAGGATGGGGACCAGAGTTTTGAATGGAGCCCGGACAGCAATTACCTTCTTTCTCTATACCAGGCTAACGGCGGCTGGAACAACTCCGACGTCGCCCTAATCGACATCGAGACGGGAGAGATCACGAACCTGACCGAGAGCGGCTATTCCGACGGGAATTTCAAATGGTCGCTCAAAGGCCACGCCATGACCTGGGAGTCAGACAAGAACGGTTACCGCAGCCATGGCAGCTGGGGAGCCGAGACCGACATCTACATCATGTTCTTCGACGGGAAGGAGATGATGAAATTCTCCCGTGACAAAGAGGACGAGGAGATCGCCAAGATTCTTGAGGAAGGAGCTAAAGAGAAGACTGAGAAGCAGATAGCCAAAGAGGAGAAAAAGGAGAAGAAAGACTCCATCAAGCAGGCCGAGAAGCCGGAGAAACTCAAGCTCGAACTTCAGGACAGAGACACCAGAATCGTCAGGTTGACAAGAGGTTCAGGGAGGCTCGGGGATTTCCACCTTACCCAGGACGGAGCGAAACTCTACTATGTCACAAGACTTGAGAGCGGAAGCGACCTTTGCGTCATGGATCTCAAGAAAGGAGACATCCGTGTCATAAAGAAAGGCGTCTACGGATCAATAGTTCCCTCCCCCGACGACAAGACTCTCTACATTTTCTCAGGAGGATCAATATCCAAGATAAATGTAGCCTCGAACGCGATAACTCCCATTCCTTTTGTCGGAGAATACGAGTTCAAGCCAGGGGCGGAAAGGGATTATCTTTTCGGTCACGTTTGGAAACAGGTTGACGAGAAGTTCTACGATCCAAAGATCCATGGAATCAATTGGGCTTCCTACAGAGACAACTACGCCCAGTTCATGCCCTACATCGAGAACAACTTTGATTTCCAGGACCTTCTCTCAGAGATGCTTGGAGAGTTGAACGGATCCCACACCGGAGCCAGGTTCAGGCCAAGGGGCGAGTTCAACATGGGCTGGCTTGGGGTGATCTACGACTTCGACTATGAAGGCGACGGGCTGAAGATAGCCGAAACCCTTCCGGGCGGAGCCCTTCTTCTTGCGGACCCTGAGATCAAAGCCGGTGATCTGATCGTTTCCATTGACGGAGAGCCGATCAAGGCTGGCAAGAGCTGGTTCAAGCTGCTCCAGAACAAGGCCGGTAAGAAGACGGCGGTCGTGGTCAGGAAAGGAGGCAAAGATGTTGAGCTGTTTGTCAAGCCTTCCGGATCCGAAAGCAACCTGATGTACAACAGGTGGGTCAGGAACCGTGAGAAGATGACCGACGCCCTCTCTGGAGGTAAAGTAGGCTACACCCATGTCAAAGGCATGGACTCTCCGAGCTTCAGGGAAGTATATTCAAAGCTGCTCGGTAAATACAGGACTGCCGATGCCGCCGTCGTCGACACCAGGCACAACGGTGGAGGCTGGCTCCATGACGATCTCGCCACCCTGCTGGGAGGCAAGGAATATATTCGATTCACTCCAAGGGGACAATATATTGGCAGTGAGCCGTATAACAAATGGAACAAGCCATCTTGCGTGCTCATGTGCGAGGACAACTACTCGGACGCTTGCGGCTTCCCTTACACCTACAGGGCATTGGGGCTTGGCAAACTCATCGGCATGCCGGTTCCAGGCACAATGACCGCTGTCTGGTGGGAGACCATGCTCAATGGTATGGTCTTCGGAATACCGCAGGTCGGAAGCCTTGGAGTCAAAGAAGGACGGTACCTTGAGAATATGCAGATCGAGCCTGACATCAAGGTTGATAACGATCCTGCCTCCACTCTCCGTGGAGAGGACCGCCAGCTCGAGGCCGCTGTTAAAGAAATGATGAAAACAAGATAATCTATATGGACAAGAAAGTTGTAATCATCCCTACTTATAACGAGAAAGAGAACATAGAGGCGATTATCCGTAAAGTGTTCACTCTCAAAGGTGAATATCACATCCTGGTCATCGATGATGGTTCCCCGGACGGGACAGCATCGATCGTGAAGACGATGATGAATGAGTTCCCACAGAGGCTGTTCATCATTGAACGGTCTGGCAAACAAGGGCTTGGCACAGCCTACATCACAGGTTTCAAGTGGTCCTTGGAGCACGGGTACGACTTCGTCTTCGAGATGGATGCGGACTTCTCACACAACCCGGACGACCTTCCGAAACTCCACGCCGCATGCGCCGAGTGCAAAGGAGTCGCTGTCGGCTCACGTTACTGCGACGGAATCAGTGTCGTCAACTGGCCAATCGGCAGGATTCTGATGTCCTATTACGCCTCGAAATATGTCAGGTTCATCCTCGGGATGAAAGTCCACGACTGCACCGCCGGATTCAAATGCTACAGCAGGGAGTGCCTTGAGGCCATAGACCTTGATGACATCCAAATGAAAGGATACGGCTTCCAGATCGAGATGAAATACACCGCCTACAGGCTCGGGTTCAAGGTAGCGGAGGTTCCTATCATATTCGTGAACCGAAAGCTCGGGACCTCAAAGATGAGCAGCGGGATCTTCGGTGAAGCCTTCTGGGGCGTCATTAAGCTGAGATTCAGGAAGTTCCACCGCAAAGGACAATAATGATTCTCCTTAAAAACGCCACAATGGTGACGGGAGCCTCCGCCATAAAAGGGGCTCTCGGTATCGATGGTGAGTTCATCTCCGGAATATGGGAGGAAGTCCCTGACATCCCCGGAGCTGAAGTGATAGACCTGGAAGGCCGCGTCCTTATGGCCGGGGGCATCGACGCGCATGTCCATTTCAGGGAGCCTGGAATGACATGGAAGGCCGACATCGGTAGCGAGTCCGCGGCAGCGGTCCTCGGAGGTATTACCTCTTTCATCGACATGCCCAACAACTCCCCTGCCGCCACCACAATGGAAGCCATTGAGTGGAAGCTCGACAGGGCCAAGGAAACCTCGTCCGCTAATTACGGCTTCCACATAGGCGCCACGAACACCAATGCCTCCCAGATCCGTGAATATATCGGGAGCGGGAAGGGAGACAGATTCGGCGGAATCAAGGTATTCATGGGCTCCTCGACCGGCAATATGCTGGTGGACAGGGAGAACGCCCTGGAAGACCTTTTCATGATCAAAGGCAAGACCATTCTGATCCATAGCGAAGACGAGAGCATCATAAAAAGGAACCTGGCGAATGCCAGGGCCACATTCGGAGAAGATATTCCTTTTGAATACCATCCGATGATCCGGAGCCGGGAGGCCTGCGTAAAGTCCACCGCGAAGGCTCTTGAGCTGGCCGTCAAGCACGGGACAAGGCTCCATGTCCTCCACGTCTCGACCAGAGAGGAAGCCAACATGATACGCCAGGCCAAGAAAGCCAATCCCCTGATTACCGCTGAGACATCCGCCAACTACCTATGGTTCAGCGACAAGGATTATTCCCAGATGGCCGGGAAACTAAAATGCAATCCCGCTGTCAAGGCAACCGAAGACAGGGAGGCGCTCATTGAAGCCCTGAAGGACGGCACAATAGACACAATCGGCTCTGATCATGCGCCGCATCTGATTGAGGAAAAGCTCAAACCCTATCTTGAATGCCCTTCCGGCTTGCCTACCATCCAGCAATCACTTGCCGCCGTCCTCACTATAGCCAGAGATAATGGCATTCCTTTGACCAGGATAGCTTCCGCGTTCTCCGAGAAAGCGGCGGAGATATTCGGAATAGAGAAACGAGGATTTCTTAAGCCTGGTTATAAGGCCGACCTCATAGTCATCAACCCCGACAAGGAATTCATCGTCGGGAGACCGGCCCACAAATGCGGATGGAGCCCCTATGAGGGAATGACCATGAGAGGTTCCATTGATATGGTCTGGGTAAACGGACGATTGGCGGCAATCTCCGGAAAGCCAGCGGAAGGCATGCGGGGTTCAGTGGCGGAGCCGCTGAGTTTCCGGACTAATTAGACAGCCTTAAAGATATCCTGTTCCTTTCAAGGTCGACATTCAGAACGCTGACCTTCACCTTCTGGTGGAGTTTCAATTTCGCACCCCTCATCTGCGAGACATGGATGAGTCCGTTCTCATGGATCCCAATGTCAACGAAAGCTCCGAAAGCCGTGATATTGGTCACAATACCAGGGAGTTCCATCCCCGGCTTCAGGTCATCTATCTCGTGGATGTCATCAGCGAAACTGAATTCCTGGGCTTCCTGTCGGGGATCAAGGCCAGGTTTGACAAGCTCTTTCAAGATGTCGTTTATCGTCGGCAAGCCAAACTCCCCTTCCACATAATCCGACGGTTCTATTTTCTTGATAAGTGTCTCATTTCCCACAAGTTCCTTGGTGGTGACACCAAGATCTGAAGCCATCTTGTCGACGATGTGGTAGCATTCTGGATGGACGGCGGAATTATCCAAAGGGTTGGCCGCGCCATGTATCCGAAGGAAACCCGCGCACTGCTCAAATGCCTTGGGGCCCAGCTTGGGCACCTTATGGAGTTGCCCTCGAGAAGTAAAGCTTCCTTCCTGATTCCTGTAGGCCACTATATTCCCGGCAAGCGCGGGACCTATGCCGGACACATAACTCAACAAATACGGACTTGCGGTGTTGAGATTGACTCCGACGCTGTTCACACAGATCGCTACCGTGTTGTCCAGTTTCTCACGCAGAAGGTTCTGATCCACATCATGCTGGTACTGGCCGATGCCCAAAGACTTAGGATCGATCTTGACCAGTTCCGCCAGCGGATCCATCAGACGGCGGCCGATCGAGACGGCTCCCCTGACGGTCACATCCTCATCTGGGAATTCCTTGCGGGCCACCTCGGAGGCTGAATATATAGAAGCCCCATCCTCGCTGACCGTATAGACTTTGACATTCTCCGGGATTCCGACCTTTTTAACGAAATCCTCCGTCTCCCTTGAAGCGGTCCCATTTCCTATTGCGATGACTTCAATCCCATATCGCTCAATCATTTCCGAGACGGCCATGATCGACTTGACCTTCTCACTCTGAGGCGGATGAGGATAGATGATCGTGTGATAAAGCAAATTACCGTGCTCGTCAAGACAGGCGATCTTGCATCCGTTTCGGAAACCAGGGTCTATGGCCATGGTCCTTTTCTGGCCCACAGGAGGAGAGAGCAACAACTGACCCAGGTTCTCACCGAAGACAGCAATCGACTCAATATCAGCCTTTTCCTTGGCTTCTTTCAGGACCTCGTTGGAAATCGACGGCTCAAGCAGACGCTTGAAAGAGTCATCGACAGCCTCCCGGATCTGTTCCGCGAGTTTCGGCCCCGGATATTTCCTTTCCTGGCAGAAATCATAGTAGATCTTGTTGCCGCATTTCTCCGGATCGGCATCCAGACCGACTGTGAGGAATCCCTCTTTCTCAGCCCTGAGAATGGCCAAAAGATTATGGGAGGGAATCCGCTGGAGCGGCATCGAGAAATTGAAGTATGCCCGGTATTTGGAGGCCTCCGGATTGGTGGAAGCTGCCTTGGTGGTCTTTGACTCCACCCGGCGGGTCCGGAATATCTGACGCAACGTATCCCTCACCTTTGCCGATTCAGAAAACCGCTCCGCAATTATATCCCTGGCCCCGGAGAGAGCCTCCTGGACATCCGCCACCTTCTCTCCGACATATTTCCTGGCCTCTGATTCAGGATCGGAGACCTGCAGGTTCCACATCTTGTCCGCCAGCGGCTCAAGACCTTTCTCCTTCGCCACGGTTGCCCTGGTCCTGCGTTTTGGCCGATATGGCAGGTAAAGGTCCTCCAACTCACTGGAAACAAGGCAGTTTTCAATCATGGACTTAAGTTCGTCCGTCAATTTCCCCTGTTCCTCTATAGTCGACAGGATTCCAGCCTTACGCTTCTCCATCTCGGAGAAAACCTCGTTCCAATGCTTCACTTCGGCTACAGCCGCATCGTCCAGTCCACCGGTCTTCTCCTTGCGGTAACGGCTGATGAACGGAATCGTGGCACCTTCCTCGAAAAGACTGACACAGTTTTCGACTTGCCAGTCCTTGACGCCCAGCATCCGGGCGATTTCATGGATATAAAGGGTTTTCATCTTAATCTTGAGAGAAAATCTTAAGCTCGTCACGGTACGCCGAGAATATCTTGGACTTGGAGACGAAACCGATGTAAGCGCGATCGGACCGGCGCACAACCGGAAGATTCCAAGCGGACGTGGACTCGAACTTACGCATCACGGAGTCCATGCTCTCGTCTTCATACACATAAGCCGTCGCGCTCCGCATGAAGTTGAAGACATGCATGGTTTCATATTCAGAAGTCCTGAACATGTCTTTCCTGATGTCCTCGAGAGACACATATCCCTGAAAACGGCCTTTTGAGTCCACCACCGGAAATATATTCCTGTTAGACTCGGAGACGACCTCAACGAGACGGCCGAGAGTGTCGTCGATCTTTACGGATGAGAAGTCATTCTCTATCACGTCGTTGACCTTCAAAAGCGTTAGCACCGCCTGGTCGCTATCGTGGGTAAGCAACTCACCTCTCTGGGCGATACGCTTGGTGTAGATCGAATACTTCTCCACAAGTCTGGTAGTTCCGAAAGCGATCGTCGCGGTCAGGATCAGCGGAAGGAGAAGCTCGTACCCTCCGGAGATCTCAGCGATGAGGAAGATCGCCGTCATAGGGGCCTGCATGACTCCTGACATGAGGCCTGCCATACCGACCAGCACAAAATTCTGTTCGGGCACAGAGAGTGATGTCCCCGACAACAAGAGGTTTATGGTCCTTGCCACGAAAAAGCCCGCGATGGCCCCGACAAAAAGCGTAGGGCCGAAAGTTCCTCCCACTCCCCCGCCGGCATTGGTCATCGTCATCGAGAAGACTTTCAGGAGCAGGATAAGGAGGAAAAACACCGGCACAGACCATGGACTCCTTGACAGGAACGCCAGCGGAGTCTGACCTTCGAGGGACAGCTCATGACCATTCAGCAGCACTCCCAGGGAATCATAGCCTTCCCCATATAATTGGGGGAAAAGGAAGATCAGGAGTCCAAGTCCCAGAGCGCAAAGTCCCCACCTGAGGTAAACGTTGCCGATCTTTCCGATCTTGTCCTCAAGCCAGAGAGTCGTCCTGATGAAATAGATCGAGCATCCGCCGCAGAATAGCCCCAGGATCAGATAGAACGGGATATTCGCCAGATTAAACGGCATCAGGGCACACTGGAAAGGCGTTGATCTTCCCAAGAATATGTAGGAAATGACCGTAGCCGAAACCGTCGAAAGGAGCAGGGGCATCATCGAGTTCATGGAGATATTGAAAAGGAGTATCTCCAGGACGAAAAGCACGCCAGCCAATGGGGCCTTGAATATTCCCGCGACAGCGGCGGCGGCTCCGCAGCCCAGCAGGACCGTCATGCTCCTGTAGGACATCCCGGCCTTTCGGGCGAAATTGGATCCTATAGCCGCTCCTGTGTAGACTATAGGGGCCTCCGCTCCGACGGAACCTCCGAATCCGATGGTGACGGAGCTTGCCACGATGGAAGACCAGGTGTTGTGGGGCTTAATGCGGGAATCATGCCTTGAGACGGCCTGCAAAGCCTTCGTGACACCATGCCCTATATTGTCTTTAATAATAAACCTACAGAAAATGAGCGCCAGCAGCATTCCGACGCCAGGCAGGATAATATAGTAAACCGCGCCATTCCAAACATTCCCGAAAACGCTACCCAATCCTCTTTGGATCAAGCTGATAAGCGTTTTCAAGACCACCGCGGCAAGACCCACGGTGATCCCTACGGCAATGCTCAGAACCAACAGCTGGTTCTTCTCTGAAAGGCGCGAGAACGGACTCATACAAAAGCCCTTTTACATTCCCAGACCGCTGATGATGCCGAATGTGATCGACTTGAACTGAGGACCATAACCGGCCTCGAACTGAGTCACAGGGCAATACTTGACATAGACACCGACTCCACCGTATGACAGCGCTCCGAAGACATTATAAGTGAAAGGATTTGTCTTTATCTGCTTGGAAAAGTGCTCTCCGTTCTTCCACTCCTTGACAGTCGCACCATCCTTGCTTTCTCCTTTGAACCTGCTGATAGCCGGGAAGTTATACTCCGCGGCGGCACCCAGTCTCAAGGTAAACTTATCGAATCTCTGCTCGAATGCGAGCGGAACGGAAAGTGTCCTGACGGAAAGACGGGATTTCTTTATTCTCTTGAGACCGGATCCCTCCATCGAAGCGATCGAAACCTTCTCCTTGGAAGCGTCAGGCTGCCAGAAATAAGTGTTCCTGAGACGATAGTAATCCCAATCGAAATCCACGCCCAAGGTAAACATGCCTGTCTCGTAAGGATGGACACGCAGTTCGACTATATTCATAAAGAACTCAGTGAGAGCCTTCCCTTTGTTGGTCTCGAAATCAGAATCGGCTTTCAGGAGGTTGTGATCGCCGAAAGCGACATAACTTACGGTTTCCGCGGAAAAGATGCCCTTCCTGATTGAGAAGTCAGCATTCTCTCCAAATTCGAAGTTACCCTGATTACCCTGCGCGGAAAGAGTCAGACAGAATAACGTAGCCACGGCGATGCTTGAAATAATCTTTTTCATGCGATTAAATTAATTGATATTAATGACTTGGTGATAATTTTCTGAATTCCTTGACAGCTTTGGCCATCTGCTTCCGGAAAGCCGGACTTGTCTGGAGTTTGTCATAGGCGATACTGGCGGCAGCCCTGCTGGCATCCACATCACTCTGCCAGTGAGCCCCGACGATCACCCGGCTCTCCCCATAATCCCAGCCGCGTTTGAATATCTTATTGGCGGCCTCAGGATTGATTTCAGCCAGGAGAAGGGCGGCACTCCACCCTCGGATAGTGTGACCGGAAGGATATGACCCCTCCCCTCTTAACTCATCTTCTTCCCATGGGGTCAGGATATGGTCGTCAAAATATTCAAAAGGCCGCTGCCTCTTGAAATGCGCTTTCGGACGTATTCGTATAAGGTCGATAGTGGAGATGCTGGTTTCCAACAACTTCCAGATCTCGGGAGTGGTTTCTTCGGAGACTGTCATTCCGAACTGATCCTTGAAAGACCCGAACAACGCTTCAAGACTCCAGACGGCGTCTCTGCTGGCGACAGCTGCCCTGACGGAGTCCGCCCTCTGGGCCCTTCCCCAGAAATAACGGATGGAATCGTACTGGAACTCCAAGCTCCCCCGATCTGGCGGAGCCGGAAGGCACTTGACCAGATCAGGCATCTGATCAATTGTGAAATACGTCTCGTCCGCCGGCCCGTTTCCCTGGACAGATCTCCTGACGGCGCAGGAAGTTGACAAGACAAACATCAATGCGACGGCCAGAAGACAGGCATATTTCCTCAATCCCATACTCCTATAACCCATAAACTCGATTTAATTCGCTAATTTAAGAATTATTCGATAAAAAGAGTTATTTTTGATAGCATGAAACGGTTAATAATCGCATTGGGATCCGCCATTCTGCTGGCACTGATCGGGATTTTCGGAATGAACCAGATGAAACAGAATGGTCCAAGGGGAAGAGTCATCTCCCCTGCCGGGTCAAGAATCATAGTCGAGGAGATGAGTTATTACATCAGCGGAGAGAAAATCTTCGGCAAGGTTTTCAAGCCAGCTGACGAGAATGGCAATTTCCCCGACTCAACGGGCCAGATGCCCCTGTTGGTCTATTTCCATGAGCCACTGAAGACAGAGTGGCCGGAAAGCATCATCAAGTCACTTGTCCCTGAAGGCCTGATAGGCTATGCATGCGGATTCAGAGGGAGTGAAAAGGATGCGGAGGCGCTGGTCAGAAGGCTCCGCAAGGAAAAGAATGTGCTGGACGACATGGTGTTCATCATCTGTGATCCCGCTTGCGGAGACTACGTGGTCAAGGCGGTCGCCAAGCTAGGTCATAAAGTCCAGGGGTTAGTCCTGGTCGAGCCCGCGTTAACTGGCAAAGCCCGTGAGATTTACATCCGCTATTCCAAGGAATTCCTCACGATAAACAGCGCCGCGAAAAGTAACGCCGTGTCCATGATCAAGGACTACCTTGAGGAAAGAGGGGCCTTGAAATGAAAAAGATCAGGTTCGGAATAGTCGGCACCGGGCGCATAAGCGACTGGGTACTGAAAGGGGCTTTTTTGGAGCCGCGGTTCGAGGCGGCCGCTGTTTGTTCCCGCACAAAGGAGAACGCGTTGTCCTTTGCCGCCAGTCACAATATTCCAAAGACATTCACGGACATCGACGAGATGGCTTCGGACCCTTCGATCGACGCCATCTACATCGGCACGCCGAACCACACCCATCACGACATCGCGATCCGTTGCATGAATATGGGCAAGCACGTGCTTTGCGAGAAGCCGTTGGCTTCCAACGCTTTGGAGGTCAGTGAGATGATCGCCGCAGCAAAGAGGAACGGCGTGGCCCTGATGGAGGCGATGATCTCAACCTTGAGCCCCAACTTCCGGATGGTCCAGGAACGGATTAAGGAGATGGGGCCTGTCAGGAATTATTCCGGAGTGTTCTGCCAGTATTCCTCGAAATACGACCTGCTGAAGCGAATCCTTGCTGGCGAGGAGGACTCCCCTGTCCCGAGTTCCTTCAATCCCGACCGCTCCGGCGGAGCCTTGACTGACATCGGAATATACCCGATCTACCCTATGGTCGCCCTCCTCGGGATGCCCACCGGAATCAAGGCTAACGTACTGACAGTCAATGTCCCGACTTCAAGAGGAATGAGTCCGATCGATCTTCAGGGCGCCGTCCTTTTTGAATATGACGGGATGACCGCAAGCGCGGTCTATTCCAAGATCGCCGACTCAAGACTCCGGACCGAGATCTCCTGCGACAAGGGAATCATCTCGCTGGACCAGATCCATATAACCCGACAGGTGGAGCTCATCCAAAGAGGAGCGCCGACTTCGGGACGGTCAAGCGGCCCAGCCAAGGAAGACATCACCGTTCCTTGCGATCCGGACGAGTACCTCTGCGAGTTCAAGGAGTTCATCGACATCATCGAAAACGGCTCCCTTGAGTCCCGCAACAACTCCCTGGCCAATTCCCTGTCCGTCGCCCGCATCATGGACGAAATCCGCCGCCAGGCCGCCATCACCTTCCCCGCCGACTGACCTTCGGCTTGCCAACCCAAGCGTTCCGTCAAGGCCGCCGAGGCGGCATGCCCCTCGCTAGACGTCGCCCGGACTACTCGCATCGGCCGGGCTGGCGGCTTCGCTAACTCGGGCCTTCCGGCCCTCAGACAGACGCTCCGCTTCTCGCCGCCCGGCTCTCGCTCCCTACGTCCGTTCTCCTAAGTTCGCTTCGGGCCGCCCGCCTCGACGGCCATCCCCCTGTCATCCTGAACGAAGCGAAGGATCTGGCCAATCGCCGCCTTCCGTATTCATACGAAAACCTTACAAGGCACTGAGGGAACAATAAACGGGAAGGCCAGGCGATTTTTGGCTGGCCTTCCCACATAATCTGTATCAGGGGTGTCTTTGCAATTAGTTCTCGCAAAGCTTACCTACAAAACAACTGTAATTGGACTTGAGTACACAGTGTCACCTTCGGTCGTTTTGACGTATCCCCTTAAATAATAAAGAGTTCCTGCTGCTAACCCACTAACTGTTGCATGATGCTCTCCAAAACTGGGAGTATTCCCTTGTTGAACCTTAGTTCCATTTAGTGAACTGTTTTCAGTTCCATATTGGATCCCCCATTCTGAGTAATCAGATGGATAGTTGGTTGCTATCCTAACAAGGAGCCGAACACTATCACCATCAATATTTTCAACAGTTATAATTATTCTTGCATCAATTCCATGCCGCTGTTGATAAATAATAATCGACCTCGTATCTTCCTCAAAAGTAAAAACAGCACGGCGAACATAGCCAGATGTGTTTCTTTGCGTGGTAAATGAACTCCCATTCCATTGAATCCAGTCATAGTTTTCTGTAGGGATAACATTTCCTGATACATTTATTTGGAAGGTGGTTGGCATATAGTCGACAACCATAGTAATAGTACTATCATCTTCCCAGTCTTCCTCTCCAGTACCTTCTCCTTCGCCATTTTCTGGATATTCATTAATGATAGTATCGTCCGGAACATAATTACTGTTCCGATTTATAGTGATATTAGGAATCTCTTGTCCATTGGCAATGTATAAGTTTGACAGAATATTCAATTCTTCGCTATGACTATAATAGCACATTGGAGAGCAGTCAAGCGTGGTAAGGCTTGTGTTTCTGGAAACATTTAACTCTTTCAAAAAATTATTATCACACCTCAAACTGACCAGTTTACTATTCTTAGAAAGATCCAACTTGGTTAGCAGGTTCTGTGAACAATTCAGGCGTTCAAGAGCTATATTGTTTGAAATGTTTATATTATTTAGCTGGTTATCACTGCAGTCTAAGTCATCTATTTTAGTATTATTGGAGATGTCAAGACTCTGAAGAGCATTCGATCTACAAGATAACAATCTCAAATCAAGATTTTTAGACACATCCAATGAGGTAATCCAGTTGCCACCGCAATAGAGATTTTCTAATGCCGCATTCTCTGACACATCCAGTCTTGAAATCAGATTAGAGCCACAATCTAAATAAGTAAGCGCACTGTTTTGCGACACATCAATGTTAGCAAGTTCATTCCCGAAGCAGACCAACCTTGTCAGGGATTTATTGTTTGTTACATCGATTTTTCTTAACAAACCACCATGCGAAATACTTGTACATTGCATGGAAATTAGCTTATCCATGTATTCTATTCCCTGGACAGATTCGATATTATCAGTATCTATACTGATCATATATATGTTATGGGCCTCTTCAAAACTTATTTCCCCATCAGAGTTATTGTCGAACTTATCGACCAGATAAGCCTTGAAATTGGCATCCTCGACAGGTATGTTGCCGGTCTTTTGGGAATAAGTGGCATTCGCATCGATATTGGATATCTTTCCGAACTTAGAGCGGTTAGCTGTAAGCTTCCCTGTTTTTTCTACGACGGCCTCTTCTGTGATAGTCTCAAGTTTCACGGTGAATCCTTGGGAGAATGTAGTCGGGAACATGACTAGGAAATAGAATTTACCAGGAATAAAGAATTCCCCAGATGGAGCCTCGAGTATAACCTCGTCGGAACCATCAATTATCTCGGAAACAGGAACCCCATCCTTGAAATTGACTTTAGCCTTACCAGTGATCTTTTCTCCTCCCCTGCTTTTGAGAGTAACCTTTTTTACTCCTTCCTTAGTGACAGAGAACTTCATTCCACTGCAGATGTTGTAGAAGGCCATAATTAGTCCCTGGGACTTACCAAGTGAAGGATATAAGTTTGTCGCAAAAGTCCCCGGAACAGCCGTCTGCTCTTTAGGTAAACTCATTGTCACTGAAACACCATCACATGACGCATCCTCTTGATAAGGATAGAGGCCCCAGAAGTAAGTCTGGTCTACAGTTATTTCTCCGCCACCGGTTATGGCCGTAATAGCACCGGTAAAGTTGGTGACTTTCGTTGTATCAGTAGTGTTGACGGAGGTGAACTTGCTACCGCCATTGGATCCGCTGCCATAGAAGATACTGATCGCATCTCCCGGGACCCACCAGATGGAACCATCGATGTCTTTACGATATGTCCTTGTCTGAAGATCGTCCCCTTCACGGACCGCCTCAATAGTTAAATTCTTTTCCTCTAATGTAGGATTCTGGAGCTCATCATCCATCGTGCAGCCTGCAACTGATAAGGCCACAATTGTGCTCAATATGATATATTTATAGCTCATATCCTTGATTTTCAAACGTTTCCCCAATCATCTTCACCCGTATTTTCGCTCTCTCCATTTTGGGGAGAGGTGCAGATGATAGATTCTGCTCTCAACTTGATGATCTCAATTCTAGGGCTGTTGTAATCTTCTGATAATACTGACTTTTCCATGTCTGTTTTGTTTTATGATTGATTGTCTGTTGATTGCTTCCGCGATTCTTTCATGATTGCGACAAGTTCGCCTATTTTCTTAATAGGGATTTGTGCGATCATCGATAATTGACCTTTATTACTTCCCCTCTTTACTTCATCTTCGAGAAGTATGTAAACTCCCGTGCCAATGGTTCGTTTTAAGAAGCGACCATGAGCAAAAGCGTTTCTCAAGTGGTAAAAAAATGAAGCAAATCTTGAATAACCGTTCGCATTCTTGAAAATAACAAACGATTCTTCACAAGTCTCATAAGATGATGGTGACATTATCGTACCTTGTTGAACGATAAAGTGAAGATTCTCTTTTCTGAGGAAATCAACGAATTTCTTTGTTTGGGATCTAAATCCCTTGGAATTCCTCTTTACTTCATTTTCGTAATAGAGGATGATGTCCTTGTAATAAAACAAGAGTTCTTTGTCTCCATTCGGAATAATATTCATGAAAGCATCCATTATGCCCGCCCAGCTCCATGAACGGTATTAATACAAAGAAAGTGTGGAGCATCCCGTTTATCGAATCGGAGGCTCTGGAAAGCCATTACTCAAATAAACAATGCCCCACACCCGTATGGTAAAATGCTAAGAATTAGCACGATATGCCATACATGGTGATGAATGTTTGCTTATCCCTGAGTAATTGAAATTTTCCAGATTTCCGATTCAGGATAAAAGCGAAAACACTTTCATCTTAATATGTCCGCCAGAATAGGTTATAAGCCACTACGCTGACGATTACAAAGATATAAAATGTTTTTTTGATTAACAAAGGAGAAGTTAGAACCGCTTCATTTGATTAAGGTGGGATTTGAGGTTGAGGATCTTGACTTTGCTTGTCCTTAGATCCTTAACCTGACTAGGTACCTATCACTTCTTCATCAGCCCACCCATCCTGCCAGCCTGAGCGTTCCTATCGTCCCATTTTGATGGACGTAGGGATCAATATCGGCCATATTTGCTCTTTGCGTCCAAGCGTTTGGGACGATAGGAACAGCAGATCCTTCGCTTCGCTCAGGATGACAAGGATAGTCGCTCAGGATGGCAGGGCCGGTAGGCCCGAGAATTCATTGGCCGCCGAGGCGGGAGAAGAAGGTGAGGACGTCTTCCCATGTCTTGAAGGCGTCGGAGCCGAAGTGGACAAGCGTCCCCATAAAGTCCTGGCCACCAGCCGCTTCCGGTCCAGCGTCAATCAGATAATCAGCCAGAATCAGATTCTTGTGATTGCAGATCTCAACTCGGTTCCAGACCGGCACGCCAAGATTGTCCTCGCACCAACGGAATACTTCCTCACACTTACCAGGACAATTGTAATCAACCGAGGCGACTATATGGACATCATATTTCTGGCACAAGGTTTCCACCGCTCCCCTCATCCCGCTCGAATGATTCACAAGCCTGTCACTCAATGAAATGAACAAGACAGGCCGTGACACTTCATTCTGCCGGTCATCAATCCTCTGGATCACAGGAAGAAGGGAATGGACAATCACCGAGTCATTTAGATGGTGTTCCCCGTCGAAACGGACAGCCTGCGGATAGTGTTCCCGGAACAGATCAAAGGTGTGGACAAGATTGTCACGAGTTCCGAATAAGCCAAAAACACGGTCACGATCTTCCACAGCCCGAGAGAAACACCGCGACGAGACCTCCCTGAAATGCTCCAGAAGAGTCTTGGTGACAAGGAACGAAGTCTCCCCATCAGCCCTCTTATTATGGAACTCCCTGCGACCTAAACCATTGTTTTTCAGCAGAGTGTCAGCAAGTTGGAAAGCAGGATTCACAATGATCCGGTCGATCCCGTAAAGCATCTCGGAATACATCCCGCCCATCGAGGTACCGATAACCAAATCCGGTTTTTCCGAAGCCACGACCGAACGGAGCAACGCCATAGCTTCCTCCGGCTCAACAGGAAGGTCAGGAGCAATAACGTCCGCGTCGGGCAGGAGCAGCCGGAGCGTATGAACGCTCCCAGTCTGTCCGCTCGACGCGAATCCATGTACATAAAGAATTGTCTTGCCGGCCATCAGGCCCGGCCTGGCATATTCATAAAGTTCCATTACTCAGCCTCTTCGACAGCACGGAAAGCGGGAAGGCTCTCCTTGTCGAAGCCCATGATGTAGGAGCTCTTGCCGGC
>JAEEGL011882036.1_pt1 | contig 19210 bp, 17 predicted proteins | sample 9134231 | NCBI WGS metagenome assembly JAEEGL01 (sample SAMN16246548, study PRJNA631951) | gut metagenome | biome: gut microbiome; feature: rumen; material: fiber-attached | host: Bos | place: Iran: Karaj | collected 2018-10 | reverse complement strand
GTTGAAAAAGTAAAAGCGGTATGTTTCGCCTTTGAGGAATCGAATGGGCTTGCCCGCATCCGCGTTGAGGAAAGCTTCCTGCTCGGCGTCGCTTGAAAAGGTCTTTACGGGCACCTTTCCGATGCTGACTTTATCCTCAAAATACTGACGCATGCCCTTCTTCTTTTCGAAGCGCAGGCGCATGCAGTCATTTCTCTCGATTTCTTTCTCAAGCGCCTTCTGCATTATATCAAAATCTATTTTTCTTTTAAGCACTATTGACGCGGGAATCTGGATAACCTGCTTATGGAAAAAGCTGTACTTGAGCATAAAATGAATCATTTCCTGCGCCGGTGTGAAGGGGTAATATTTGATCTCTTTTTTCATTATCTGTTTTTCTCCTTGTTTTACTCAGTTTGCAATGCTGCGGTTACGCTTAAGTTTGCCTGTGGGAGTTTTGGGCAGGGGCGTCTCAAATATTTTCACGCCTGAAATAATGTGAGAAGGCTTTGCGGTTATATTAACCTCGTTGATTCTGTCTCTTATAGTCTTTTCAACGTCGGATATACCGTGTATTTTACAGTAGCCGTAATCGGGGTAAACATCCGCCACAAGACGGTCATTCTCGGCCCTGACAAGTATTTCGGATATCGGCGCGAAATCAACGAATTTTTTCTCTATCGCTTCGGGCGATACGTTTTCGCCGCCCGAGAGAATAATGAGATTCTTTATGCGCCCTTTTATGAAAAGGAAGCCGTCTTCGGTAACATTGCCTATGTCGCCGGTCTTGAGCCAGCCGTCCCTGGTAAACATTTTGGCTGTAAGCTCCGGCTGTTTATAGTAGCCGAGCATAACCGAAGGAGTGTTGACCTGGATTTCGTTTCCGCTTATGCGCACATCGCATATATCAATCACTCTGCCTACGGAGCCTTCCGGCGCTTTGGCGTCCGGCACGGCTATTCTGCAGCCGGCTTCGGTCATTCCGTAGCCCTGAATGAGCTTTATGCCTATTTTGTCATATTCGGCAACCATCTCGCTGCTCAGGTAAGCGGCGCCGGAAATAATCTGCTTGAGATTCCTGCCGAAAACCTGCTCCGCCGCCTTCGCGCCGGAGAGACCGGGATTCTTTGAGCGCACCACGCGGTATCTCTGCAGGAGCGACTGCGCTATGAGCGGCACAATTCTCATCACATAGGGCTGAAACCTGATTATGTTTTTCTGAAGGTCTCTCATGTCGCCGTTAAGGCACAGCGTGACGCCGTCTTTGAGATTGCGGATTACATCGCCCGAGAAGCAGTAAAGGTGGTGCATCGGAAGCACGGAAAGAGTGGAGCGCCCCTCGGTGAGTACCTCCCACCTGTCGGTGTACATAATATTGCCTATGAGCGAATCGGAGGAGAGCATAACGCCTTTTTTCTGGCCGGTGGTGCCGGATGTGTAGATAATGGCGCAGCAATCCTTTTTGTCAAACTCAAATTCAGACAGACCGGCAAACTCGCTCTTGTCCGAAAACTTGCCCGTAATGAGGTCGAGTATAACATCGTCGTCATAATTTATAAACGGGAAAAGATTGGGGCACTCTTTTTTAAGCTCCGCCGCTCTGTCGTTGAAAACATCGCCGTAGAGAAAAGCGTTTACATCGGCGGCTTTTATCAGCTTAGCCGCTTCTTCAGCCGAAATTTCGGGTGCGAGAGGCACCAGCACATTGCCGCTGAGTATAACGCCGAGCATAAAAACAATATATTCGTATGTGGTTTTGCCGAGCACGGCTATATGCTGCTTTTTTGTTGAGAACTTTCTGAGATACCTGCATATCGCGAGCGTGTCACGGCGCACTTCCCTGTAGCTCTTTGACTGTATCCGGTCATCCTGCACATATTTTATAAAGGCTTTTGAGCCGTATTTTGCAGCACTGTTGTCAAGTATTTCCCTTAAATCGGGGATGTAAAAATCTTTCATTCAAAAACGCCCTTACTGAATTATCGCAATCATTTATTCTTCAATATATGCATATCGGGAAACATAAAAACCCTATATATAGTTATTCATACTATGTTATATTATTATCTATTTTGAAAAAATTCAATAGACATTTTACCCGATTTATACGATTTTATAGGACAGATTGTGAGATTTGTCCGCATTATGTCTGTGCGCAAAGCCAATCGACCGAAAAGCCTAAAACATTTTTTTCATTTTATTTGATTGATACGCTGTTTTATGATATACTTTTTCAGATATAAAATCCGCAGGGAGAATAAAGATGAAAACAGAGGTAAGAAACATACTTGAGAGCGTGCGCGACGGCAGTGTTTCAGTGGACGATGCCCTTGCCGCCCTGAAGGCTCAGCCGTTTGAGGATATAGGCTATGCGAAGGTGGACCTTCACCGCCGTATAAGGCAGGGAGCGCCCGAGGTTATCTACGGCGCAGGCAAGACCGCGCAGCAGATATCCGGCATAACGGATACAATGCTCAGAAACGGGCAGAGCCGCATACTCATAACAAGGCTTTCCCCCGAAAACCACGAAATAATCAAAAACAGTTATGACATAAAATATGACCCGCTGTCAAAAACCGCCGTAATAGGAGATATACCGCCTGCCGACGGCATAGGAAAAATTGTTGTGGCGACCGGCGGCACAAGCGATATACCGGTTGCCGAGGAGGCGGCAATTACCTCCGAGGTACACGGCAACGAGGTTTTAAGGCTCTATGACATAGGCGTTGCCGGCATCCACCGCCTTATGGCGCACCGTGACGATATAATGGGCGCAAGCGTCATTATAGCCGTGGCGGGCATGGAAGGCGCCCTGGCAAGTGTTGTTGGCGGGCTTGCGGACTGCCCGGTTATAGCGGTGCCCACAAGCGTCGGCTACGGCGCTTCCTTCGGCGGACTTTCCGCCCTGCTATCTATGCTCAACTCCTGCGCTTCGGGAGTATCTGTTGTCAACATTGACAACGGCTTCGGAGCCGGATACCTTGCCGGCATGATAAACCATATGGAGGCGAAAAAATGAAAGCTCTGTACCTTGACTGCGGTATGGGTGCCGCGGGTGATATGCTCACGGCGGCTCTGGTGCAGCTTCTGCCCGACCCGGACGGATTTATAAGCAGACTTAACTCCCTCGGCATACCGGGGGTTGAAACAAGCATGGAAAAATGCGTTAAATGCGGCATATCGGGCTCGCTCGTCAGCGTAAAAGTGAACGGAGAAGAAGAAGGCGAGCATATGCACGAGCGCGCCGGGCATCACTCACACGGCCCGGGCGTAATGGAAAAAATCAAAAAAACCGTCTGCGGGCTTTCCGGCGTTTCCGCTAAGGTGAAGGAAGATATACTCGGCGTTTATTCACTTATAGCCGAGGCCGAAAGCAAGGTCCACGGAGTGCCTGTTTCCGATATTCATTTTCACGAGGTAGGCACGGCGGATGCCCTCGCGGATATTGCCGCTGTCTGCCTGCTTATGGAGGAGCTCGCACCCTGCGAGGTGATAGCCTCCCCCGTAAATACCGGCTTCGGTCAGGTGAAATGCGCTCACGGTATTCTGCCCGTACCCGCTCCCGCAACCGCATATATACTCAGGGATGTGCCCGTTTACGGCGGCAGCATTGAAGGCGAGATGTGCACTCCTACGGGCGCCGCTCTGCTGAAATACTTCGCAAATCGCTTCGGTCCGATGCCCGTAATGTCGGTCGGCAAAATCGGTTACGGCATGGGCAAAAAGGATTTTCCCGCCGCGAACTGCGTGCGGGCAATGCTCGGCGAAATAAACGCCGGAGCACAGACTGTGTGCGAAATTTCATTCAATGTGGACGATATGACGGGTGAGGAAACGGGCTTTGCCTGCGAGGCTTTGCTTGAGAGCGGCGCGCTGGACGTTTTCACCACTCCCGCCGGTATGAAAAAATCACGCCCCGGAGTGATGGTAACCGTGCTGTGCAAAGAGGAAGACAGAGAAAAGATACTCGCTGTCATCTTTGCTGACACCACCACAATAGGCGTGCGTGAAACGCTTGTGAACAGATATGTGCTCGAAAGAAGCACCGTTACCGTGGACACGCCCTTTGGCAAGGTGCGCAAAAAAGTCTCCTGCGGATACGGCGTAAAAAAAGAAAAATATGAATATGAAGACCTCGCCCGCACGGCAAAGGAGCAGCAGATATCGCTGCGCGAGGCGCAGGACCTGGTAAAAAAATATGACAGCTGAACTCCTGCGCAAAAAAGAAAAGCTTGCGGAGCAGATTCTCTCCCTCGGCAAAATCGCGGTTGCGTTTTCGGCGGGGGTGGACTCGACTTTTCTGCTTAAAATGTGCAGCGATATTCTCGGCGGCAGCGCCCTTGCGCTCACCTGCGTGTCTCCCCTGACTCCGGTGAGGGAGCAGAGCGCAGCGGCGGAATTCTGCCGTGAAAACGGCATAAAACAGATAGTTATTTCCCCGGATTTGCTGAGCCTGGATGTTTTTGCCGAAAACCCGCCCGACAGATGCTACCACTGCAAAAAAGCTCTTTTCTGCGCCATTGTACGCGAGGCTGAAAAAGAGGGGATAAACACCGTTGCGGACGGCTCAAACGCTGATGACACCGGAGATTACCGCCCCGGTATGAGAGCTCTTGAAGAGCTCGGAGTAATCAGCCCTCTTAAAGAAGCAGGGCTTACGAAGGCGGATATACGCGCTCTCTCAAAAGAAATGGGCCTGCCCACATGGAGCAAGCCCTCTTATGCGTGCCTTGCGACAAGGATTGAATACGGCGAGCCGGTTACCGCCGGTAAGCTCGGCATAATCGAAAAAGCCGAGCAGAAGCTTTTTGAGCTCGGATTCACTCAGGCGAGGGTGCGCATGCACGGCTCTCTCGCCCGCATTGAAGTTGATAAAGACAGCCTGTGCCGTCTCGCCGATGAAAAAACCGCCGGTGAAATAAACTCTTACCTTCGCTCTCTCGGTTTTCTTTATGTCACGGCGGACCTTGCCGGCTATGAATCCGGCAGCATGAACCGCGCCTTAGCGGGTATTAAGTGAAATCAGGTGCATAAAGCTCTGCCAGTCTTTTCTGCTCAGAAAATGAACACCGTAGCGCTGGAAATAAGCGACCTCGCCGTAAAAACAGCCCTCATTTTCGCAGTAGGGCAATGCGCTGCCCTTGTAGCCCGTTTTGCCGAAAACCTCCCAGGCGGGGGATGCCGCCACGCAGGAAAGCTGCTCGGAATACGGGTCCGCCCAGTCGTTGAGGCTCGCGCTGTTTATAAGCACATACCTCGGAGCGATGCAGGCGAGCAGGAAATGCTGGTCATAGGGCAGGGCTGAAGAGTCGCCCCCGAATTTCTGTATGTTGTCGCAGAACCAGTAGGGGAACACCGTTGTTATGGATGAGAGAGGCTCCCCTCCCTCGTGCAGAGTGCGGTGGTAGGCAGCGCCCATACAGCCCGAGTCGTTTGAGCAGGCAAACCTGACTCTCTCATCATTGGCCGAGCACCAGAGCGCGGTTTTGCCAAGGCGTGAATGACCTATTACGGCAAGGTTTTCCTCATCCACATCATCGCGCGCCGAAAGGTAATCAAGCGCTCTGCTCACGCCCCACGCCCACATGCTTATTTTTGCGGGGTCCCTGCCGCTTCCCGTGCGCGGAAAGAACGCGGCGAGCCCGTTATCAAAATCTCTGTCGTCCGTGGTAATATCCTGATAGTAGATATATGCCAGGGCAAAGCCGCTGTCAATTATCTCCTCAACGGGCATATATTTGTCATAGGGGCTTTTGGTAAAGTTAATCGCGGTTATCAGCTTTCTTTTACCCTCGCCTCTCGGCATAAACAGCTTTAACGGGAAAACAAAGTCCCTGCCGGGAAAGCTGCAGATAATGTCAATATCGTACATCACCGCGTTGCCCGCGGCGATTTTTTTCTCCTCAGATTTCACTTCTCCCCTTACGGGCACACTCTCCGGCATATCGCCGTAAGCGTATTCGCTGAGTATTTCGAGCATTTCACGCCGGCGAAGGCGCATATCCTCTTCGTTTTTGACAGGGGCTCCGCTGCTCAGTTTCATAAGTTCCGGTGTAAAAATCATATTTCTCCCGCCTTTCTGTTTTATGGTTTTATTTTAATTTGATTTTTGCGCCGTGTCAATATAATAAAAACACTTGTATAAATCCCGGTCATATAGTATAATATGTCCGCTGATGAAAAGCAAAAACTTCTGTAACCCAAAAGGAGATGCAAACATCTTGAAACGAACACTGTGTATTTTATTGTCAATCCTTCTTATGTCGGGTTGCCTTACAATGGCGGTTTTTGCCGACGGAGAAGTTTATGAAGACGGTATATCATACGATATGAGTGCGCCGGCGCCCGAAAGCCCCGACGGAACAGACACGCCTGACGGCGACAGCATCCTTACGCAAGACGCGCCCGACGCAATTCCCGAAACAGACGTGCCGGAAGCGGTCCGCTCCGAACCGGAGGTAAATTTCGGAATAGATGTGCGCGACACCCCCGATGATCCTTCATATCCCGATTATCCCGATGACCCGTCCGACCCCGATTATCCCGATTATCCCGATGAGCCGGAAGAGCCCGATGAGCCGGAGGAACCGGAGGAACCGGAGGATACCGAGCACTACGCGAGAATGTCGATAATCTCAAACTGGAATTCCGTAGTTCCGCACGTTTTCTTCCATATTGAAAACCTTACAAGCCACGATATCACGGTCGGCGCATACACCTGCCCCGCCGGTCAGTCTGTTTCCGCAGGCTCATTCGGCATGTCCGTTTCAGACGGAGCCGGTATCTACTATAATCTCGAGAAATACCGTAACGAATACAAGAGCCCTTACAGGGGCATACGCCGCCTTTCCAAAGTCATATCAAAATCCGACCTTGAAAACGTGACGAAGTTTATGCTCAGAAGCAACGTATTTGACCCCCTTATCCGCAACTGCTCCTGGTTTGCGACAGGCTGCTGGAACGCGGGCGGAGGAGACCGCCTGCCCCGTGTGGTTGTGCTGCCGTGGATAATGAGAGCCCTTATGTCGGCCCGCGGAGCGGACAGCTCCGCAAACCTGACTCACGTGGAGAGAGACCAGGTTATGAGGCAGGTCGGCAGAGGCAGCTCGGCAACTGTCAAGGTTGTTTCAGGCGGCTCTCTCAGATAGCCCGCGCCCCGGATTTCCCATTTGAAAATATAAAAAGCAAGAACCGGAAGTCAGCTTCCGGTTCTTTTCTTTTTATGATTTGAACGCCAGCACATAAAATTCATCATCGCTGTAATATGACACCGAGTTTTTCCCGGTCACTCTTCTCACATCGTCAAAAAGCCCGTTCTTGCCGCTTTTAGCCTGATTGTATGAGTTTCTGTCCGTGAATTTTATATAAATGTATTCGTTGTTTTTCTGCTCCTCGATAACGGCGCTGCAGGTTTCGCTGTCGTATGTTTTGACAACATATTCATAGTGATAATAAAAATTCAGGTCGTTGGATGAAGCTGTGGGGTAGGAGAAATCCCTGTCGGGAGTGTGAGACCTGTTCATTTCTGCAGAGGTTATGCAGAAATAACTGTAGTCAATATATTTCTTGTCATCCTCCCAGTCATCGTCCCAGGTTACGTCAATATAGTAATAATCGGCTCCGACCTTTATAACATTCCAGGCGTGGCTGCCCTTGGCGGTGCCCGGAACGTAACCGCACTCATAGCCGAGCATCCTCATCATCATCTCAAACGCAAGGGAGTAGCCGGCGCAGACCGCCCTGCCGTTTATCAGAGCTCCGTAAGCGGTATAAGCCATCTGGGCGGAGGTGTTGGAGGTGTCATCGCCCTTGCCCATAGCGTCATAATCATAGATTACATTATAGCAAAGGTAATCGTGCACATATTTTATGCGGTCAAAAGCGGTGCCGAACTGCTCGGCCTCACGCACAACCTGATTTGCCTTGTTTGTAAGCGCGGTTCTGTAACTGCCGCCGGAGGTGTCGCTGCAGAAGCTTTTCGTTCTGAGCGTTACCGTGCAGCTGCTGTCCGCAGTGGAATATGAATACTTGTATCCGCCGGACAGACTGCAGAACTCGGGGAAATCATAATGAAATGCCATACTGCTTTTTTCAATATCCGTCTTTGTGTTTGCGGATTCATAAACGCAGTCATAGGTCGGCAGGCCCTGTGAAGCGGCGCTGTAGGCCTCCTCATACAGCTTTTTCTGAGCGGCGGTAAGGCGGCTGTAATAAAACCTTTTGTCAAAAACGCCCGCGGGAATCTCCGGCGGGGTGTAGGCCTCACTTGCGCGCGGCGCAGAGGGCGCCGCTGAAAACGGCGCGGGAGCCGTGCTGCTCTCGGGCGCCTTCCTTGTTTCGCGGGGGGCGGTTGTGCCGGGTTTTTCGGTTTCCGGCGCCGATTTCTGCGCTTTTGTCGTGCCTGCCTCGGCTGTCGATGACTGCTGAGCCGATGAAGAAGTTACCCCGGCGGGTGCCGAAGAAGCGGTGACTGTTTGTGCTTCGGTCTGAGTAACAGCCGTCAGGCTTTCCTCCGTAACTCCCGTTGCCTCAGTTTCAAAAAAATCCGTGCTCTCAGCTGTAACAGTCGGAGTTTCCGTAACCGTCTGTGTTTCGCCGCTTTCCCGGCCGGAAGTTTCCGTATACACTGAATGGTCCGGGGAATCGCCCTTTTCGCCGAAAGCGCAGCCCGCGCAGAACATAAGCGCCGCGGCAAGCAGAAGCGCCGTAAGCTTTTTTAACGGCGCGGCTCTGTATCCGGTTTTATAAGAAAATGAATTCATTATTATATCCCCGTATTCGGCAACACTGTTTTCTGCCGAAATTATAATTGTTATTTAATAAAAAGTCAAGAAATCAGGAGTTCACCGGCAAAGCCGGAATCTTAATACATTCTTAATGCTTTCCGTGCTTGAATCTTAATCCGCCTCTCGATATAATACAGATGTAAACAGCCCGGCAGGCAAATACCGAGGCATAAATTGAGGAGGACAAAACCATGAAAAAATCTGTAAAAACAATCGCATCGGCTCTGCTGATTATAGCCATTCTCTCATCATTTCTTACGGTCTCATCGGCTTTTTCGTTTTCAAAGATAATTTGGAAAGGCGGCCTTGACTATCCCTGCGGTGTGGACAACAACGGCATTGACAGCTACTGCGGTGAACTGAAAGAAGGCAAAAACAATATAACCGTCGGCGGCAAAAACGCCTACAGCTTCAAGGCTCCGGAAAAAGGTTATTATGATATAGCCGGTGATTTCTTCGGTTACTGCGTATCACGGAAAGCTATAGGAAACACCGTAACGGAATATGCTGTTGTCGGCGGTTATCACGGCCCGCATTCTTTTGATATAATTTATCTTGAAAAGGGCGAAAAGGTGTTTCTCGATTTCTATAATCATGCTGACTATGATGAAGAAACGGATGAAGAAACAGAAGTTATTACCCGGTCCGAAGCGGAGGTGACATACCTCGGCGAAATAAAATCATATTCCTTGAAAAACAACAATGTTTGCATTTTCCAAAATCCCGAAGGTTTGTCAGATATTGAACCGCAATCACCTGTTATCCTTTCTTTCTCAAGCGGAAAACAATGCACGGCTTATTATATCCTCTGCGAAATAACCGATATCGATAACGGCACACACGAAGTATTCTGTGATGTTTTTGAAGGCCACGGCTTCAACCTTACAATCAATATTATAAATATCGCCGGGCTTATTGAAAAAGTTGAGCTGCCGGAAGGCTTCACCCCGAAAGCTCTTGTATATTATGATGAGTGGATTGTATTCGGCAATGAGGATCTTCCCGATTATATTATGCTGTATTTCAAAGACGGCACAAAAAAGAAGGTTCTGCGTATAAAAGATACTGCTGTTTACAAGTTTTCATACCGTGGCAGAGATTACACCTTTACAGGCTGTTTTGATATCAGTCCCGAAGGTAATCTGAAATGGAATGTTTCTGTAGCGGATTTCGGACCGAGTGATTGCATCGTCGGCTCATTTGACGCACAAGCAACCCCCGTATCATCTCCTTTTGACATATTTGATTTTGCAAAACGCCTTTTCTCAGTGCTCAGAAGCTATATCAGAAACACAGAATACAACATAAAGAATATGTCTCTTTTTGAAAATATTTCCATAGTTACGTATAATCTCAGGCAAGCGATTGAAAATTACACCGCCTTTGAAATGCTCGTTCTTCGCTCAAAGCTCGGTAAATAATACACCGGGATTATATATATACAATGCCCTGCGGCACAGCCGCAGGGCATTTGCTTTAAAGAACAACACTTTTTCTGTTTTAATCGCTCTTTCATAATACGGTAATTATCGGACCGTAACCGGAATGTTTTTGCGTTTATTCATATTCCTTTATGAAATTCACTATCGTTTTGCAGGCGATTGCGGCGGCCTGAGGGAGAAACTCAGCGTAGTTCATATGCGCCGAGCCGTCGGCGGTGTCGCTCATAACCCTGAGCACTCCGAAAGGTACCCCTGCGCTCACGCAGGTCTGGGCAATTGCCGCGCCCTCCATTTCACAGGCCGAGGCTCCGAAGGTGTTCACAATATAATCCTTTTTCTCCGGGCTGGCCACAAACTGGTCCCCCGAAGCGATTTTTCCGTAAATCACATTTCCGCTGCCCGCCCGCTGCGCGGCAGACATGAGAACTTTCGCCGCTTTTTCATCCGCGGGAATATCAACAATGCCGAGCCCCGAAATAAGCCCCGGCGGGTCGCCGAGCGGGGTTGTGTCCATATCGTGCTGCACAAGAGTGCTCGCTATCACCGTGTCGCATATACCCGCCTGCGCTGTGAGCGAGCCCGCAACACCCGAATTTATTATGCACGAGGGAGAGTATTCCATTATCATCGTCTGCGCGCAGATTGCCGCGGCAACCTTGCCTATGCCGCACACCGCCGTGACGACTTCTCTGCCCTCGAGCGTACCCTTTACAAATCTTACGCTTCCTATGATTTTTTCCTGCTTGTTTTCCATAAGAGCTTCAAGCTCTTCTATTTCGATTTTCATCGCGCCTATTATTCCTGTCATAGTCAACCTCCGCTTGTTTCTTTGCGTGATAATTATAACAAATATTAGTTACGCTTGCAACATAATTATAAGGCTCATCTCTTGAATTGCACACGGTTTGGTAGTATAATTTTCAGTGTATTATGCCGGGAGGAACAACTATGAAAAATATTGTGAAAATCGCTTTGCCCCTTATTATAATTCTGACGGGAGGAATAATGATGTTTGGCTTTTCCGGCTGCGGCGCGCGCAAATACGCTGTAGATTACGGCGCACAGAAAGATTCTTTCACCGGCGCAAAAGACAGATACCGCGAGGGCGAAAAGGTCCGGCTTTATTTTCCGTATATAGCCACCGACACCGATTATTCTTTTTTCCTCGACGGCGAAGAGCTGAACCCCGGCTATGACGAAAGCAAGGGCTTCATTATTGAGTTCACAATGCCGGCGCGCGATGTCACGCTCTCCTGGAAGTCGCAAAACTCTATGGAGTACATTCCCGATGAGGAAAAGCGCACCACCCTCAGTCTTGATTCCTTTGACGGCGGCGGGCCCGAATATACGCTTGAGGCCGAGGACCCGGATATGATAGCTTTTGAAAGAAGCATTGAATACCCGAACCCCGATCACGATGAAATGGACGGCTCGCCTTACAATGTTATCTATACCTTCGAGGGGCTGAGGCCCGGCAAAACCCGACTCTTTGTCACTGCCCGCTCCCCCATAGGCGACAACTATGACGCGGTTTATGAGGCGGAGATTGACGATGAGCTGAACGTTAAGCTCGGTGTGCCCGAAATAAACTACCTTGACGGCCCTTTAAACGAATATGTAAACGAACCTGAATAACAGCCATGTATTATATTTTACTTGCGATATCCGCAGTTCTGTTCAGCGCGGTATTTGTTTTCAGCGACAGATACAGGGCAAAATACGGCACAGCCCCCGACGCTGTGCTCAAATTTACCGCGGGCGCCCATTTTTCGGGGCTGCTCGCCCTGCTGGTAATCAACAAATTCCGCTTTGAGGCAACGCCGTTTACTCTGGCGGTTGCCGGTGTCGCCGCGCTGGACCTTATACTTTTCAATCTATGTTCGCTGCGCGCGCTCGAGAGAACCAACCTTTCAAAATATTCCGTTTTCAATATGTCGGGCGGTATGCTGCTGCCCTTCGCCGCCGGTGTTCTGTTTTTCAGAGAGGAGCTGAACGCGGGCAAGATAATCTGCCTGGTCCTCGTGGCCGCGTCAATAGCTCTCTCAGCCGAAAAAGGGCGCAAGAAGGAAGCTGTACCGTATTATATCGGAGTGTTTGTCACAAACGGAATGTACGGCGTAATCAACAAGTTTTTCAGCGCCGCGGACCCGGGAATCAAAGCGAGCGACGCGGGCTACTCAATGCTCATTGAGGGCTTCACGGTCCTGCTCTGCCTTATCCTTCTCGCTTTCACCAAAAACGAAACGGGGTTAATTAAAAGCCCCGGTGTATTCTATATGGGCGGCTACGGCGTTATGTGTGCGGTGGGCAACTATATGCTCCTTATTGCCCTGAGCGAGGTGAACGCCTCGGCTCAGTATCCGTTTGTTACAGGCGGGGTTATACTGCTCTCCACCGTTTACAGCTTTTTCACCGCCGGCAAGCCGAAAAAGAAGGAGATTGCAGGCGCGGCTCTTGCCCTGCTCGGAACAGCGGCTCTTTTTATACAGCGGTGTTGATTTTGACAAACCGATATATTATAATGGAAAACGTATATAATAAGCTCAAGGAGAGATGAAAATTGAACAGCGTGAATGAAGCGATTATCTTCGCCGTAAAAGCCCACGAAGGGCAGAAAAGAAAGGATGGCAGCCTGTACATCCTGCATCCGCTTGAAGCGGCGGCAATAGCAAATACAATGACCTCCGACCCCGATGTGATTGCGGCGGCCGTGCTTCATGACACAGTTGAGGATACCCCGGTGACCGCCGGAGAAATCCGCGAAAAATTCGGCAACAGCATAGCTGATCTTGTGGCAAGCGAAACCGAAAACAAACGCCCGGAGCAGGCGGCAAGCGACACCTGGCTCATACGCAAGCAGGAATCCTTTGAGGAGCTGCGCAACTGTACAGACGAGAGAGTCAAAATACTCTGGCTCTCCGACAAGCTCTCAAATATGAGGTGCTTTGCCCGCGAGTTTGACAAGTGCGGCGACGCTTTCTTTGAACGCTTCAACCAACCCGACCCGAAAATGCAGAAATGGTATTTCACCACAATTGAGGAGCTTCTTTCTTCGCTGAGCTCTTTTGACGCATACAAAGAATACAGCGCCCTTGTTCATCGGGTATTTGACAGATTTTAAGGAGGAGAAAAAATGTACAGTGTAAAGAAAAAAGGCGGAGACCCCCTGACTGTAGAAGTTTCCGGCAGAATTGACTCAGGCAACGCTCCCGAGGTTGAGGCGGAGATTCAGAAGGCTGTAAGCGGATATACAGGCAGCGTGGTGCTTGACGCCGCAGAGCTCGAATACATCTCAAGCGCGGGTCTGCGTGTAATATTGCGTCTCAAAAAGAGCAACCCCGACACCTCGGTTATCAACTGCACATCAGAGGTCTATGAGATTTTTGATATGACCGGCTTTACCGAAATGATGAATATATCAAAAGCTTACCGCGAAATCTCCATTGAAGGCTGTGAGGTTATAGGCGAAGGGGCAAACGGCAAGGTTTACCGCATTGACCCGGACACCATAGTCAAGGTTTACAAGAATCACGACGCCCTTGAAGAAATACACAACGAGCGCGAGCTCGCCCGCAAGGCCTTTGTTATGGGTATACCCACGGCCATTCCCTACGACGTGGTCAAGGTCGGCGACCTGTACGGCTCAGTGTTTGAGCTGCTCAGCGCCAAGTCATTCGCAAAGCTTATCGCCGCTGACCCCTCTATGATTCCCGAGCTTGCGAAGGAGAGCGCGGACATTCTCAAGACCATGCACTCCACAAAACTCAGGCCCGGCGAGCTGCCCGACAAAAAGGCGGAAGCTCTTGTCTGGGCTGAATACTGCCTTGATTATCTGCCCGCGGAAGTGGGCGAAAAGCTCGTGCAGCTTGTAAAGGATGTTCCCGACACTCTCAATATGCTTCACGGCGATTATCATATCAAAAACATTATGCGCCAGAACGGCGAAAATCTGCTTATCGATATGGATACGCTTGCCATGGGCCACCCGATATTTGAGTTTTCGGCTATCTATGCGGCGTATAAGGGCTTCAGCTGCATTGACAGCACCGTGATTGAAAAATTCCTCGGCATCAACCGCGCGCAGAGCGAGGATTTCTGGCAGATAACCCTCAAGAGCTATTTTGACACTCAGGATGAAGAGTTCCTTCAGCGCATAGAAAACGCAAGCGCAATCATCTGCTACGCCCGCCTGCTTCGCCGCACATACCGCAAGGCGAAAGAGGACGAGGATTACAAAGCGCGTATGGCGGAATTCTGCAAAAACACGCTTTGCGAGCTCGTGCCCGTTACGGACAAGCTCTGGTTTTGATTCTTAACCCCTTCAGGAGATAACATATGAAACAATATGATGTTGCGGCATACATCTGGCCGTCATATACAGGCAAAGAAAAACGCGCATACCAGTTCTGGGAGCAGAGAATCGGCGAGTGGCAAACCGTGCTCAAGGCCGAAAAACGCTCCGAGGACCATATCCTCCCCCGCAGGCCTCTCTGGGGCACGGTGGATGAGGCGGACCCCGAAGTAATGGAGTTTCAGATTAAAGAGGCAGTGCGCCACGGCGTGAATGTGTTCATTTATGACTGGTACTGGTATGACCGCCGCCCCTTCCTTGAGCAGTGCCTCGATGAAGGCTTCCTCGGCGCGAAAAACAACGGGGATATGAAATTCTATCTTATGTGGGCAAATCACGACGCCGGCTACCTGTGGGATAAACGCCAGCCCGATGTTGACGAAACAATCTGGTTCGGCTCACAGCCGCGCAGCGAATTTGACATAATCTGCCGCCGGGTCATCGACCTTTATTTCAAGCGACCCAATTACTATAAAATCAACGGCTGTCCCGTGTTTATGATTTATGAAATAATGAATTTTGTCAAAGGGCTCGGGGGCATAGACGAGGCCCGCAGAGCGCTCGACGATTTCCGCGCTATGGCAAAGGCGGAGGGCTTCCCGGATATTCACCTTCAGATGGTGGTTTACTCTGAAAACGCCGCAAATGTGAGCGGAGTTGACTCAAACCGTAAGGGCTCAACAAAGGATTTTGTGGACCTGCTCGGTTTTGATTCGGTAACCCATTATCAGTTTTGCCACTTTGCGGACTGCAACCGGGACTATGCCGATATGCTGCCTGACATAGCGGCGGAGTGGGAAAGAATACGCACTCAGTACAGTGTGCCGTATTACCCGCACGTAAGCGTCGGCTGGGATAATAACCCCCGCCACAACAGTCTCACGCTTCCGATTATAAAAAATAACACCCCCGATAATGTAAAAAAATGCTTTGAGATGGCAAAGGAATACAGCGACAGATACAACACTGTGCCGCTTATAACGGTAAACTCCTGGAATGAGTGGACAGAAATGAGTTATCTTGAGCCGGACGATGTTTACGGCTACGGATATCTGGAAGCCATAAGAGATGTATTTACGGATTTCAGCGGTGATGTAAAATGAAACTTGCAGTAATCGGCGGAGGCGGAGTGCGCTCTATGTTTCTGGCAAAGAGCATTGCGCAGAAAGCCGCCGACCTTGAAATAAACGAGCTTGTCTTTATGGATAAAGACGAAAAGAAGCTCGGCATATACGGGCTGATGGCAAAAACCGTAGCCTCGAAGATAAACCCCGGTATTAAATTCTCCCTGACAGGCGATGCGGCACAGGCCGTGACCGGCGCGGACTATGTTATCACCACCATCCGCGAGGGCGGCGATGATATGAGAGTAAGAGACGAGAGAATCGCTCTTGATATGGGCCTGCTCGGTCAGGAAACCACCGGAGCCGCGGGGCTGTCATTCGCCATGCGCAGCGTTGACGCTCTGGCAGGCTACTGCGAGCTGACAAAAAAGCTCGCGAAGCCCGGCTGCAAAATTTTTAATTTCACAAATCCCGCAGGCGTTGTTTCCCAGACGCTCAGGGATATGGGCTATGATTTCACTTACGGCATCTGCGACGCGCCCAGCGGTATGCTGCGCACCTTTGAAAAGCTTTACGGTGCAAGCGAAGGCTCTGCCAAAGGTGAGCTTTACGGCCTTAATCACCTGTCTTATTTCACCCGCATTACGATAGACGGCAGAGATGTGCTCGATGAGATAATAGAAAATGACAGGGCATACACCGAAACGGACCTGCGCTATTTTGAAAAGTCACTGCTCAGAGAAAGAAAAGCCATACTCAACGAGTATCTTTACTACTTTTACTACCGCGAGAAGGCGGTCGCAAATATTCTCGCCGCAAAGCAGACAAGGGGCGAGCAGATAGCGGAAATAAACAGAAAAATGACGGCGGAGCTTGAGAAAATCGACGTTGAAAAAGATTTCGGCAAAGCCCTCGCCGTGTTTGAAAAATGGTACGGTGAACGCGAAAACAATTATATGGCAGCCGAGTCGGGCATAAAGAGGCAGAGCAAGTGGTCGTTTGATATGTTCGGCAAAGACGACGGCGGTTACGCAGGCGTTGCTCTCAGATTTATGGAGATTGCACGCGGCGGAAAGACCGATTCAATGATTCTCTGCGTGCCCAACGCCGGCGCTATAGAGGGCCTGCGTGATGATGATGTGGTGGAAGTCACCTGCGACATCACGGGCGGTGACGCCGTTCCCCACTGTTTCGGTAAAGTCGATGAGCAAAATCTGGAGCTCATACGCAGAGTGAAAATATATGAGAGACTCTCGAGCGAAGCCATACGCGAAAAATCAAGAACAAAAGCCGTTGAGGCACTGACACTTCATCCTCTTGTGGCGAGCTACAGCCTTGCCACCCGCCTGACGGACGCATACATTGAACTGAACAAAGACTATACAGAGGGTTGGAAATGAGTTTTATTGCGGGAATCGGCTCAACAAATGTTGACCTGCTTTATGAAAACATGAAAAAAATACCCGGACCGGGCGAAGAGGTTTACACTGACAGCTTTTCCGTTCAGCTCGGAGGCGGTCTGCCCGCGACCTTGATTAACCTCGGCCGTCTGGGCGTGCCTGCCCGTATTGCAACGGAGCTTGGAGACGATATGTTTTCCTCTTTCGCTTCGGAGCAGTACAGGGCAAACGGCGTTACCCCCGTCAATCTTTACAGGGGAAGCAGGATTCCCGTAAACATTACAAGCGCGGTCATTCTCAAAGATGACAGGAGCTTTATCTCTTACGGCAAGGGCAATCTTGAGTGCGATAATAACACAAAAGAGACCTTCTACCGTATGGCAACAGGAGCAAAAATCTGCCTTATGACCCCGCGCGGCTTTGCCGATGTTTACAGAAAGCTTAAAAGCGAGGGCACGGTGCTTGTGCTCGATATGGGCTGGGACGATGAAATGAGCTTTGAGAAATACGGCGAATTTTTCAATCTGGCCGATTACTACACGCCCAACCGCAAGGAGGCGCTCAAACTTACCGGCTGCACGGACCCTTATGAGGCGGCTCTGCGGCTCAGAGAGCACTTCGCGTATCCGCTTGTCAAAGTGGATAAGGACGGCTGCATAGGCATAGATGAAAACGGACCCTTCTTCTGCAGAAGCATAGCTTCATTTGTCAATGTTGACAGCACCGGCGCGGGTGACGCCTTCCTGGCGGGGCTATGCTACGGGCTGTTTCACGGCTTTCCATTCCGTGACTGCGTCAGATTCGGCAATGTCACAGGCGGCAAAGCGGTCACCGCCGTTGGGGCTCTTTCGGCCTATGTCAGCGAAAATGAACTGCGCGAAATGTCCGAAAAAGTGATTACAACGGATTATGCTTCAGAGCTGTAATCCGTAAGAATAAAGGAGTCTTATTATGAAAAAAACACTGTCGGTCTTACTTTCAATTATTCTTGTGCTTTCGTGCGCGTCGCTCTGCTCCGCTTTTGCGGCAGACTCAAAAGCGGGCTTCGGCGAGTATGAGCACGTAATCATTATCGGCATCGACGGCCTGGGCGCCTCATACGAAAAGGTTGATTCACCCAATTTCGACCGCATCTTTGCCGACAACGCATACCGCTATAACTGCCACACGGAGTATATCACCACCAGCGCACAGAACTGGGGCTCAATCCTGCTCGGCGTTGACTATGAAACTCACGGAATGACAAATGATTCCACCAAGGAAAACCGCCACACTTCCGATGATGAGCTTCACAGCATTTTTTACTATACCCGTCAGGCTATGCCAAAGGCAAAGCTCGTTTCCGTAAACCACTGGCCCAATATCAACTACGGCATCATCGAGGACGATATAGGGGTTAAAAAAGTAAACCGCTTCACGGATGTGCTCACGGCTGACGAAGTTATACACAATATTAACACGATAAACGTTCCCACGCTGATGTTCGTTCAGCTTGACGATGTGGATCACGCCGCGCACACCTACGGCGGCTTCAGCGACGAATACTATGAGGCAGCAGCGGAGTCCGACAAACGCCTCGGCAGAATTTTTGACGCGTTTGAGGCAAGAGGCCTTATGGATAACAGCCTCTTTATTCTCGTTACCGACCACGGCGAAACCACTGACGGCCACGGCGGTCAGACTGTGGAGGAGAGCTCCGCGCTGCTTGCCGTTGCGGGCAAATCCGTAAACAAGACCATTCTGCCCGAAAGCGCGCACAACAGAGATGTCGCCGCCATCGCTCTTTACGCTCTCGGCATTGAGCTGCCCGATTACTTTGATTCCAAAGTGCCCGCGGGTCTCTTCGGCGAGAGCAGAGAAAAGACCGTTGCTGAGAATCCCGCTCCGTCGCAGGATAATCTTGCCGACGCCCTTGCTTTCCCGTTTGTGAGAGGCTTTAACCTGATTATGCCCGCGTTTGCCTGGATTTATGACATCTATTACCGCGCGGGAATATTCTCAATATTCGCGTAACATATATCATTTTATAAACAAAAAACCCGCAGGATTTTCCCTGCGGGCCGTAAACCAGTATTATTGAGATTTTCAAGATAATAATGAAAAAATCAATATTATCAAGAGATTCGGCGTGATTTCGGTCACGCCGATATTTCTTTGCCTTGGGCTTGTTCTGATTCTTCGGCATACC
>JAEEGL011197138.1_pt1 | contig 19211 bp, 15 predicted proteins | sample 9134231 | NCBI WGS metagenome assembly JAEEGL01 (sample SAMN16246548, study PRJNA631951) | gut metagenome | biome: gut microbiome; feature: rumen; material: fiber-attached | host: Bos | place: Iran: Karaj | collected 2018-10 | reverse complement strand
TTGTTATCTTCCATTGCTAATGTACCAAGTAATAATTCATATTGTTTATCAGCATATTCATCAATAATTGAATTCTTTTCTGCTTCTCTAATTTTTTGTACTACTACTTGTTTGCATGTAGAAGCTGCTACTCTACCAAAGTCATGTGGAGTAACTTCTTCTCTATATTCATCTCCGACTTTTGCTTCAGGCCATTTTTCTTTAGCATCTTCTAAAAGAATTTGTGCATCAGCATTAATTTCTGGATCTTCATATGTGATGTTTCCTTCTTCATCAGTAATTTCTTTTCCATCATCATAGTCATCTACTACAACATAGAAACGATATACTCTAAATTCTCCAGTTTTTCTATCAATTTCTACTTTAACATTTGATTTTGATTCATAGTTCTTTTTATAAGCACTAATTAAACCTTGTTCCATTGCTTCATAAACAACATCTTCAGAAATAGATTTTTCTTCGATAATATGTTTTAAAGCCTTAATAAATTCCTTACCGTTCATTTTATTCCTCTCCTCTTTCTTTGCTTGTAATTTCTAAGGTGTATTCTTGATCTATTAAATCATATTTATCAAGAATTGGATTAATTACTCTAGTTGCTTCTACGATAGTGTCTAAATCAATTCCATTCACTTTATCTAATTCAATCTTTAAATAATATTGATTTGATTCTTTTTCCCATGTAACAGACTCAACAATAATCTCCATGTCTTGCATAGGTTTTGTAATAATTTCTCTTATTTTTTCTAAAGTTTTCTCCATAAATTACCTCCAAACATAAACAAAAGTGGGAATTTCTGCCCACTTAAATGTTACTTGTATTATACTAGACTACCTCTATTAAGTAAAGAAAAAATCTTAAGTTTCCTTAAGATTTTCTTATTAGTTATTCTTTTTCTTAGTATATAATGCTAAACCAATTAATGATAATGTGATTAATGCACTAGACATTAAAGAATAGTCTACTTCAGATCCAGTTTGAACAATATCAAATTCTTCTCCACCTTCACCTAATACAAATTGATAAATATAAGTAACTATTGTTTCATCTTGTTCAATAGTTCCTTTTTCTAAACCTTTAACTTCAATTAATTCATATCCATCAATTATTGCAGCTTTTGTTTCATAATCTTCATAGTAATAATATTCTACTGTTTCAGATTCTTTTAATGTTTTACCATTTTCATCAACATAGTTAATAATAACTATGCCTTTCTTTGCTACCATTTTAATTGAAGAATATAAGCCAAATAAATAGTCACTAAATGTATTATTTACGCTACCATCAAGGTTAATCCCTAGGTTAAAACTTTTTGTTTCTCCATCTTTTGTCTTTCCAAGTATTTCTTGTAATTTTTTATCGGCATTATCGTATCTGGAATTTTCTACATTGTTAATTTTACCATTCATATACTTTTCGATTGATGTTGATCCATCTCTTGATCCCCATGAACCACGGTTTTCTTCTACATAAGCATCGTATGATTCTTCATCATCAAGATAAGCGCTAAAATAAACTTTGTAGAACGAATCGTATAAATATGGTCCTTCAAATGAATAAACCCAAAGAACTCTTGAATATGTAGTTCCAATTTCCTTAACTATTCTTTCTTGATCATTTGCAAAAATTTCATCAATATTAGTATAGTTAGTATTATATTTTTCATTAAATGCTATAACAAAATATGCATCAACAGCGTCAAAGTTTGGATCGTCGCTAGTTGGATAATTATCTTTTAAATATTTGTCTATATACCCTGGAACTAATTTAGAATTTACAAAATTTCTTTTATCTCTTGATTTGTTATATTCTAATGCTTTATCAACTAAATCATTAACTAAGTTATGGTCTTTTAAATTACCATTATAACCAACGTATAGTGTATATTTAGTATAGTCTGAATCGCTAGGAATATTTTGACCATCGAATCCTACTATATCGCTATCGTTTTCTTCAATTGTTTTTGAAGCTATAACTAAGCTGTCTTCTTTGTAAAAATATGTTTTACCAGAATTATTTTTAACAATAATATTTAATGTTATTTTGTCTCCACCTTGTAATGAAATGCTAGATTTCATTGATTCTAAATCAATATTTACATCAATTTGTTTTCCGTTATATTTACCAATTGTAACTTTGCACGAATCTTCTTTTTGGTTTGAACAAGCTGTAAACATTTCATCAGTTTGTGCATATTCTTTTATTAGACTTATTCCATATGATAAATCTAAAGTTATTTCATCAGGTGCATCAGAAGTAATATTATAAACAACATTAAACTTATGTGCTTCTGAATCATAGAATAAATCCCATGATCCATCTTCACCAGGTTGTGTTATTTCAACACCACTTGATTGTTCATCTCTATCAACAACTAAATACTCTTCTGCGTTAACGAATGGAATAAAAGCAAATAGTGTTAATAGAACCAATAATTTCTTTTTCATTTTATCTTCCTTTCCTATATTATCTTGTTGGTTATATAAATATAGGAATTTGAAAGACTCCAAACTATCTTACTAATTTAATACTTATATAAACCAAAACCCTCTCACTTTGACAAATATTCTCCCAAAGTTATTGTATATAATAATATAAAATCGACAAAAAGCAACAAAAATCGACATTTTTTTCACACAATTTTCACAAAACTAAAAAAATAGAGCATCTTTGCTCTATTTATAAGTTATTTCATAAGAAATATTATCATTACTAATACTAATTAAATCTACATTATTTAAAACTACAGAAACAATAATATTATAAGTTTTTTCACCATCAATATATTCATAAGTATATTTTGCATTATCACCATTTGTAGTTTTAATCATTTTATTTTCTTCAAGTATACCAACTAATACTGAAGGTATTACAAAATCGATATTAACATTACTAAATAGTTCTTCATTTTCTACTTCTTCATCTAAGACTATTTCATATACTTTTTGATCACTGATTTTAAACTCTTTTAATTGTTTAGAAGAATCTTGAAATAAACCAGTTATTTCTCCATTTACTTCTTTAACATTTTTAACTATTGCTACATAATCACCTTGAGTAATTTTAACAGTAGCTTCTTTTTTAATTAATGTATCAAGTACTTTTTTAAGTGAATCTGTTTCACTTACTTGAGTTGTACTAGTTCTATTCTCTGCAGCTTTTCTATCACTATTAATTGTAGTTTTTGCTAGAAGAATAATTATTATACAAATAACAAAAAATATAATTAATTTTACTAAAGAATCAAAACCTTCTAAATTATTGTAATTATATTTAAAGCTTTCCCATGAACTATTTTCTTTTTTATTTTTCTTCATTTAATACAACTCCTTTTAAAGAGTCTTTATTAAAGCCATTAAAGAAGTCTCTAACTAACATTTCTTTTTTACCTGATGGTTTAATTTTCTTAATAACTAAAGTAGCATCACTACAAGCAACTTCAAATGAATCTTTATTAACAGCTACTACTGTACCAGGTTTTTCTTTAGTTTCACTTCCTACCTCAGTAGTGATAACTTTCCATTCTTCACCATTTACTAAAATGTTTGCAAGTGGTGTTGGATTTAATGCTCTTACAAAGTTATGTAACTCTTCTGCAGTTTTATTAAAATCTAATCTTTCATCTTCTCTTTTAATCTTAACTGTATGAGTAGCATCTTCATCATTTTGTGGAATATCAAAGTTTTCTCCTTCGAATATTACTGGTAAAGTTTTAACAAGTAAATCTCTTCCTAAAATAGATAATTTTTCTGAAAGTGTTCCATAAGTATCTTCAGGATCAATATCTATTTCTTTAGCATGAATAATATTACCTGTATCTAGTCCTTCTTCCATATACATTAAAGTAATACCAGTAGTCTTATCACCATTCATAATAGCTGATTGAATTGGAGAAGCTCCTCTATATTTTGGAAGTATTGAACCATGAACATTAATGCATCCATAATCAGGATATATTAACATTTGTTTAGGAACAATTTGTCCATAAGCAGCAGTAATAATAATATCTGGTTTCTTATTTAAAATATATTCATATTCTTCTCTTAACTTTTTAGGAGTAAATACTTCAATACCATGTTCTAAAGCACATGCTTTAACTGGACTTGGAGTAAGAACTCTTTTTCTACCTACTTCCTTATCAGGTTGAGATACAACTAGAACAACATCAGTAAGTTCAATTAAGCTTTCTAAAATTGGAACTGAAAATTCAGGAGTTCCCATAAATACTACTTTTAGGTCTTTTAAAGTTTTAGACATAATTTCACCTCGTGTTAATTATACCATAAAAAAGAATACTTTAAGTATTCTTTAACTATTTAATAAATCATATTTTTTACATTTCTAATTACTAAATTTAATATTTAAGAACCATTAATATAATATCAATATTCAAATATATAACATAAAATTTAAAAATAATAGTTTACATCTAAATATATTCTTTATAAATGTATTATTTTATAATATGATATATTTTTGTTGGGAGTGATACTCATGAATATGACAGTATTATTACATAATTTATTTTTATTTGATTCATATTCAAAGTTAAAAGAATATCAAATTGCTGAAGTACTTAAATTATTTAATCTATATGATGAAGTAGAAAAAAAATATATAGATTTAGATACTATTAAAAATGAATTATATAAAAAAACACAAGTATCGAAAGAAGAATCAAATAAAGCATGGAAAATTGAAGAGAAAATTTTTAATGAATTAAATGAAATACTATTCTCTGATTTCTTCAAATGGCATAAAAAAGATTTAGAATTTGTAAGTAAAGAAGATATAGAAAGCGTATATAATAAAATATCAAAAGAAAATGTTAATAATCCATTTTTTATGTATGAATTAATAACATTAAATAAAAACTTTGTATATTGTTTAAGTGATGAACTAAAAGAAAATGAAACATTCCTTTATGCTCTATTTGATTTACTTTATAACAATACTACTAAATTAAAAGAATGGAGTTTAAGAATTGAGGATGTAGAAATACAATATGATATTAAACTTGAAGAAACTCCTGAACTATTCTACTTCTTTGTTAATTGTATTAGTGAAAGATTAAGAAACAATGAAACATTCATGAATAATCTAAGAACTATAAGAAAACAAGGAATTGGGGCTTTAAACAATCCAGTAAATACTTATAAATATATAAATGAATTTGCTGATTTATCAGAAAAATTCAAAGATAAAACAGAAGATGAAATAGTTGATCTTATTATAGATGAAAAAATACTTAAAGATTATGACATTTATGATATATCAAATATATTATTATCTTTACCTAGTAATATTAATATTGGTGAATTATTTAAAAAGCTATTTATTAAAGAACCACATACATATCGCAAGAATTTAAATATAGTTCTAGATAGTATATATGAACATGATTGCTTTATAAATGACGAAGAATTTTGTAAAGAAATTATTAGAAAAAGAATTAGTAATAATTATCGTATTTATAATAATGATTGCTTATATAGTTTCTTCAATAAATATAAAGATGATGAAGAATTTGTAAAACAATTAATTAATGATTATCTAGATTCAGTAGTATTTAGTTTAGATAAAAAATTCTTAACTGAAAATCAATTTAAATATGGTATTGACTTAGCAAAATCAAGAGGAACTATTCTATCAGCTAAATACTATGATAGTTATATTGAATACATATTACTACATAATGGTAGTAAGTTATTAGAAAAATTAAGAGCAAAATTTGGAAAATCATATGAACAATATGCTACTAAAAATAAAATAGATGTTAATGATGATTCACTATTCTTATATAAGATGTTTACATCAAATGTTTTAGTAGATATATTATCTAATGATTATTACAATGAAAATGATGTTGTAGCAGTTAAAGCATTCATAAACTATTTTAAAGATCGTACAGATTATAATGTTGATGGTTTGTATGAAAGAGTTAATTCATTAGGACAAAAATATGCATTGCTTGCTTTAAAAGAAGTAACTAAGATATTTAATTCAAATTCAAATAATCCTGAATTTGAAGAAATATTAACTTCTTATGGATATACTAAAGAAAACTTCTTTAAGAAAGTATGTAATAAAAAATACTTAGATAAAAAGTTAAAAGAATCTTTATTATTAAAACTTGGTGGTTATTATAGAACTAATATTATTACTGCATCTGATATTATGGATATAATGTTAGAAATGCATGAAAGACAATTAACAATTAATCAAATATTAAAGGAAAAAAGTATTAATAAATCTTTCTTTGATAAAATATATATGGAAGCAAAAGAAAGAAATCCTATCTTATTTGATTACATTCATAGTTTATTAAAAGAAAATAGTATTAGAGGATTTAAAAAACTATTAAAACTATATTATTCATTAATGGACTTTAGTGGTGATAAAGAAGCATTTATTAATCAATATAATGAAGAACCTGAAGAAATGATAGAAAAATTTAAAGGTACTCCATTATATGATGATATAAATAGTAAATTAAGTACATTAACAAAAGAAAAAGGATTAAAATAATTAATCCTTTTTTATTCTGTTCTTAATGCTTCAACTGGATCTCTTCTAGATGCAGCTTTAGCAGGTATTAATCCTCCAATTAAAGTAAGTACTATACTTAAGATAATTAGAAGTGCTGCATTATCTAAAGTAAGTTTAGCACTTAATGGAATATTACCAGTATAGTGATGTAATACTGCATTAATTATTGGAATAAGTATATAACATATTCCTATACCAAATAATCCTGATAGGAATCCAATAATAAATGTTTCTGCATTAAATATTGAAGAAATATTTTTCTTTGATGCACCAATACTTCTTAAGATACCAATTTCTTTAGTTCTTTCATAAACTGAAATATATGTAATAACTCCAATCATAATTGAAGATACTACTAAAGAAATTGATACAAATGCTATTAATACATAGCTTACTGCATTAACTATAGTTTTAACTGATGACATTAAACTACCTGTTAAGTCCGAATAATTTATTTTCTTTGCTTCAGGCATTTTGTCATTATATTCTTTTATGAACTTTTTAAAGTTTTCTTTTCCATCAAATGATGTGAAGTAAATAGAAATAATTGTAGGTTCTTCTTTATCTTGATATCCAAGTTTAAGAAGATTTGTTTCTGCGGTTGATTCTTCACTAGTCATTGCACTTACTACTCTCATAAGTTCATCTTCACTAAAGTTAAGTTTAAATGCACTTGCAAACTTATTTGGATCAATACTAAATGCATTATTTAATTTATTAATTATATTAGTAGTCATTTCAGATACATTTTTAAGTATTACTACTCTCATTTTAGTTTCAGTCATAGTCTTTGCCATTTCAATAGCAGCAGCATTAACTTCCACTGTATCTTTAACTCCATTTACTATTCCAGTATAAATAGTATCTTTCATAGATTCTCTCATATTTTCTGGAATATTTTCCATTGCCATATTATAAGCTGTAAGTATACCTTCTAAGATACCTTTATAAATAGTTTTATAAGTATCTTTAGGAATATAATATTCCTTTTCTAAGTTAGATACTAAACTATTAACTTCACTACTATTTAGATAAGCATCTACATCTAATGAATTTTTAAAGTTATCTAAAACTGTATTAAATGCTTCTTGATAACCTTCTAGTGCTGGAGTTGTATCTGTTGTGATTGCTCCATTAATATTACTAATATAGAATTCTGATTCTTTAGCCATTTCATTAGAATCAATATTAATATTAAATACATCTTTTAATTTTTCTTCATCTACTGATACTAAATCACTAAATGTAAATGCATCAGTATTATCTTTTTCATCAAACTTATTACCTGAGAATATATCAACAGTAGTATCACTTAATTGTTTTTTAACAATTTCAGATTTACTAGCTTCATTAATAATATATTCTACTAAATCTGTTTTATAAGCAATACCAGGATTTAATGCACCAGCATTAATTCCTTCTTTAGTTGATACGATACCTACTATCTTTAACTCAATACCATTCTTATATTGAGTTTTCATATAATCAGTATCTCCAGTCATATCTTCATATACATCATATTTATCATTATATTTATAAAGACTATATGGAAGTATAAGTTTTAACTCTCTATTTAATACATCATCATAAGTAAGTTTAAGTGGTTCATTAGTATTAGTAATACCTTCACCTCTAAATATCTTAGAAACCATTTCAGTTAATTCTTTAGATTCTCTAAATCCTAATGAATAAGTTATTAAATCAGGAATAGAATTTCTATCTGGTAAGACTAGTAAAAGTTCATTATAGTTTTCAGGTAATCTTCCTTTTAAGATATCATATTGATCTTTAATAATTGATTCATCACTCATTATTGGTTGGAATATAGAACCAGCTGAACCAATTGATGTTGATATATTACTTGAATACATTGAAGTAAATAAATCATTAGGATTTACTTTAGCTAATGTATTAGTTGAATCATATGTATAAATATATGGATCAACTGAGTACATGTATCCAATATTAGATACATCCTTTTTTAACTTATCTCTATTATCTTCTAAATGTTTCTTAAATGATTTAATATCATTAGCTTTAACACTAGCAAGTGTTTTAGAAACTTCTTGGCTTTCAATTAAGTTTTCACCAGTTGCTTTTTCTTGCTCTTCATCTTGACCTGAAAGACCTAAAAGTAAACTTGTAATATCAACTGATTCTTTCATTATTGTTAAAGGATAACTTGTTAAAGTTTCTTCTTGTATCTCATCTACATAGTTTTGGAAACCTGTTGATACTGCAAGAATTAGTGCAATACCAATGATACCTATTGAACCTGCAAATGCAACTAAAACAGTTCTTCCTTTTTTAGTCATTAAGTTATTAAATGATAATGATAATGCTGTTAAGAATGACATACTTGTTTTCTTACTATTCTTCTTTTTAATATCACTCTTTTCAGAAGTATCTACTTTTCCATCATATGGATTAGTATCATCTATGATATGTCCATCTTTTATCTTTATAATTCTATTAGAATATTTCTTGGCTAGTTCTGGATTATGTGTAACCATAATAACTAGTTTTTCTTTAGAAATTTTCTTTAGAACATCCATTATTTGTTCACTAGTTTCTGAATCTAATGCACCAGTTGGTTCATCAGCTAAGATGATTTCTGGATTATTTACGAGTGCTCTTGCAATTGCAACTCTTTGCATTTGTCCACCAGATAATTGATTAGGTCTTTTATTAACATGTTTTTCAAGACCTACATCTTTAAGTGCTTTTAAAGCACGATTCTTTCTTTCATCTTTTGATACACCAGATAAAGTTAAGGCAAGTTCAACATTCTTAAGTATAGTTTGATGTGAAATAAGATTATAACTTTGGAATACAAAACCTACTCGATGATTTCTATAAGTATCCCAATCTCTATCATCATAATCTTTAGTACTTACTTCATTAATTACTAAGTCTCCGGATGTATAATGATCAAGTCCACCAATAATATTAAGTAAAGTAGTTTTACCAGAACCTGATTGTCCTAAGATAGATGCAAACTCGCATTTTCTAAAGTTAACTGAAACTTCATCTAATGCCTTTTGAGTATAACCTTCTGTTTCATATATCTTAGTAATCTTTTTAATTTCTAACATGTAATCACCTTCTTAGTTGAATACACTTCATAATGTCTAACCCTATATTATTATTTTATCTTAAATTGCAAATAAGTAAAACAAAATTTTACAAATATTTTTACAGATTTTTATTTGTAAAAATATCTTTTATAAAACAAAATAGGATAATACTTATGTTAAAATAAATATGGTGATTACAAGATGGATGATAAAAAAATAATTTTCAAAAAAAGATTTGGTACATTTTTAGCATTTTTATTTGTATGGCTTTTCTTTGGTGGGATTGGATTATTCTTTGCTTTGCCACATATATTTGAAAGAAATAATTGTACAGAAAAAGTTACAGCTGTTGTTGTTAAAGTAGATACTGATTATAGATATAATAACGGAGAACATCATACTTATCATTACCCTACTGTTAAATATGAATATAATGGTGTAACTTATACTACTAAAGTTAATTACTCAAGTAGTCTTTCTACTAATTCATTAAGGGTTGATGATGTAATTAATATTTATGTTAATCCAAAAAATCCAAATGAAATAAGTTTAGAATTAGCAAATAAAGATATTACTGTTGGTCTTATAATATTATATATTTGTATAGGACTAGAATTATTAAATCTACTTCTATTTATTCTAGATATAAGAAATATATCTTTAGGTAAAGACTTAATTGTTTATTAATATAATTAAATAACATAATAAAAGGAGACTATTTGGGGTTCACTTCAATTCAGTCTCCTTTTTACATTCTTCATCAAGTGCTTGAAATAATGCATCAACCATTTCTTCATCTTTTAATCTAGCACCACTAGCAAACTTGTGTCCTCCTCCATTGAACTTTTCCGCTACATGATTAATAGGAATATTTCTACTTCTAATATTAATCTTATATATTTTTGAGTTTTCATCATAACTTGAGAAAGCCCAACATTTAAGTTCTTTTATAAAATTTAAATCATTAATCATATTAGATGCAGTAGATGAATCTACATCAAATTCTTTTATTAAACTATTAGTTATTTTAATATAACCAAATCCATTAGGGCTAACCTTTAAGTTAGTAATCAAGAAAGATTCAAACTTTCTTTCTTTCATTGGTCTTTCATAAAGCTTATTATAGATTGGCATAAGTTCAATCTTATACTTTTCCATAAGCATGGCTGCAAGATATAAAGTTTTAGGACTTGTATATGATAGTAAGAATCTATCACTATCAGCTACGATTCCTGCATATAGAGTTTCTGCGATTTCTTTATTCATTTTTAACTTTGTATCAAGTACAAAGTCAGTAATTAATTGAGTACAAGAAGCTGCAGTATCATCTACTAGTTCTAAATCACATACTTTTTCTTCACAAGGATGATGATCTATTTTTAAAGTAGATTTAAACTCATCTTTATTAGGGCCATCTACTCTATCAAATCTTGGTACATCTAAAATAATATATAAAGCATCATTAAAATTAACACCCTCAGGTATTTTATCTAGAGTACCAAAGCATTTAAACTTTGCTACTCCAGAACCAATTGCAAATACTTTTTTTGAAGGAAAATTAAGTTTAATGATATCTCTTAGGGCTACTTCAGATGTGATTGCATCTGGATCTGGTCCGATATGTCTTGCAATAACAATAGTATCAAAATCTTTAATTTTCTTTAAAATTTGTTTGTGTATATTGTTCATGATATACACCTCTTTCTATTCTTTACTTAAATTAAATTAAGTTATATGTATCTTCAGCAATCATTAATTCTTCGTTAGTTGGAATTACATAAACATCAATCTTAGAATCTTTAGTAGAGATCTTAATTTCTTCTCCTCTAACACTGTTAGCTTCTTTGTCTAACTTAACGCCTAAGCATTCAAGTCTTTCACAAATCATTTCTCTAACTGGGATTGCGTTTTCTCCTAAACCTGCAGTAAATGCAATTACATCTACTCCACCAAGTTCAACATAATACATAGCAATGTAATCAACAACAGTCTTAACATATTTATCAACTGCTAATTTACATCTTTCATTTCCTTCTTCTACTCCAGCCCAAACATCTCTAAAGTCTGAAGACTTTCCAGATAATCCTAAGAAACCAGATTGTTTATTTAAAGCATTAACTACTTGATCAACAGTTAAACTTTCTTTATCTGCGACATATCCAATAATTGATGGATCAATATCTCCTGAACGAGTTCCCATCATAATACCTGGAAGTGGTGTGAATCCCATTGATGTATCAACTGATTCACCATTCTTAATTGCACTTAAAGATCCGCCTGATCCTAAATGACAAATAATTGCTTTATAATCTTTAGAACCTTGGATTCTTTCAATTTGTTTAGAAACATAGCAATGAGATGTTCCATGGAAACCATATTTTCTAACCATTAAATCTTCATACCATGAATAAGGTACTGGATAAATGTATTCTTCTGGCTTCATTGTTTGATGGAATGCTGTATCAAATACTGCAACATTTACTACATCTGGTAAAGCTTCTTTAATAGCTTTAATTCCAAGTAAGTTTGCAGGATTATGAAGTGGTGCTAAATCACTAAACTTAACAATATCTTCAATTACTTCATCAGTAATAACTACTGATTTATTATATTTATCTCCACCATGAACTACTCTATGTCCAACTGCTTCGATTTCTTTTAAATCTTTTACAATTCCTAGCTTAACAATTCTATCAAGCATGATTTCAACAGCTTCAGTATGATTCATCATATCAATATCTTCATGAATCTTTTCACCATTGAATTTAATATTAAAGAAACTACCTGGGATAGTTACTTTTTCAAAATAACCTGAAGCAATAAGTTCTTTATTATCCATTTCAAAGATAGAAAATTTTAAAGAACTACTACCACAGTTTACCGACATAATCTTCATAAATAATTTCCTCTTTTCCGTATTTATTATACTAAATATAGAAAACTATAACAAGGAAAAAGGAAGGTATAAACCTTCCTTAACACTTATTATTCTTGGTTGTTTGCTAATTCGTAAGTATCTCTTGCAATCATTAATTCTTCATCAGTTGCAATTACATAAACAGGTACTTTAGAGTCTTTAGTTGAAATAACTCCTTCTTTACCTTTTCTAGTAATTGTTTCTTCATTCTTTTCTTCATCAAGTTTAATACCTAATGCATGAAGTTTCTTGATTGATTCTCTTCTGATGATTGGATCGTTTTCTCCACCACCAGCAGTAAATACAATACCATCTACTTTTCCATCAAGTTTGCAATAATATTCAGCTACATAGTTAGCAATTCTTTGAGTATACATATCAATTGCTAATACTACTTTATCTTCTTTAGCTTCATATGCTCTATCGATATCTCTTAAATCTGACATTCCAGCGATACCTTCAAGACCAGATTCTTTATTTAAGATTTCATTAATCTTTTCTGATGAGAATCCAGTTTTCTTTTTAACATATTGAATTAATGTGTGATCGATGTCTCCTGAACGAGTACCCATCATAAGACCTGCATTTGGAGTCATACCCATTGTTGTATCAATACAATGACCATCTTTAACTGCACTAATTGATGCGCCATTACCAATATGACAAATAATTAAATTTGGTTTCTTATTTTTTAATTTTTCAATCATAGTTTCAGTAATAAACTTATGTGATAATCCATGGAAACCATATTTTCTTACATCGTATTTAACATACCATTCATATGGAATTGCATATAAGAATTCTGCAGGTTCCATTGTTTGATGGAATGCAGTATCGAAACATGCTACATTAACGGCATCTGGAATGTTATCAACAAATGCTTGTACTCCTAATAATCCTGCTGGATTATGTAATGGAGCTAAATCAGAAATTGATGAAATTTCCTTAATAACTCTTTTGTTTAGAACAACGCTCTTAGAGTATTTATTTCCTCCATGAACGATTCTATGACCTACAGCTTTTATCTCGTCTAATGACTTAATTACTTTTTGTTCTACTAGATCTTTAAGTAATAGTTGTACAGCTTCTTCATGATCTGCAAAATCTATGTCTTTTTCAACCTTAGTATCACCAATACGAATGCTATAAACTCCATCTGATAAACCTATTCTTTCGATAGTACCTTTCATAAGAAGTTCTTCTTTTGGCATATCGTATAATCTGAATTTTAGGGAACTGCTGCCCGCATTTACAGATAATATCTTCATACTTTCACCTCTATCTAAAACTTATAATAACAAATAATAATAAAAATGCAAGAAAAAAAGACTTTAAAATAAATCTTTAAAGTCTTCTTTAATTTGTGTATTTCCGTTTTCAACTTTAATAACTGTAGAAGTTTCTACTGCCTTTTTAACAAGTGCATCATAATCAACATTTGATTCATATTCTTCACAAAGATGAATATCTGGATTAATTACAGGATGTTTAGGTACAAAGATTGTACAACAATCCTCAAATGGTTCAATTGATATTTCATAAGTATCAATTGTCTTTGCTATATCAATAATATCATTTTTATCTAAGCATGCTACTGGTCTAATAACAGGCATATTAGTAACTGCATTAATACAAGACATACTTGTTAATGTTTGACTAGCAACTTGTCCAATAGATTCTCCATTAACTATACACTTACAGTTATTTTTATGAGCTACTCTTTCAGTAATTCTATACATCATTCTTCTCATTAAAGTTATTAAATAATCATGTGGTGCATTCTTTAATATTGTTTCTTGTATTTCAGTGAAATTAATTACATGAATTTTAACATATCCTGAATATTCACTTAACTTTTTAGCAAGTTTAAGAACTTTATTCTTTGCATCTTCACTAGTATGAGGAGGAGATTCAAAGTAAATAGCTTCAATTCTAACTCCACGCTTTAATACAAGGTAACCTGCAACTGGAGAATCAATTCCTCCACTTAACATAAGTAATCCTTTTCCTAAAGAACCAACTGGATATCCACCTAATCCTTTAACTCTTTCAAAATAAATATAACTTTGTCCACGTCTAACCTCAACATTAATAGTAACTTCAGGATTATGAACATCAACAGTTACACCTTTATCATTAAGTGTTCTTAAAACTACTCCACCTAACTTTTTACTTATTTCCATTGAATCTAAAGGATAAGATTTATCACTTCTTTTAGTAGCTACTTTAAATGTTTTAAAGTTACTATCTTTAACTAAATCAGATAAAGTATCTTTAATTGGATCAAAATCAGTTGTATCTAATTTATAAGCAATATTGATTTCATGAATACCAAATACTTTTTTAACTTTCTTTAATAGATCTTCAAAATCATCTTCAGTGGATTCAATAAACATTCTTCCATGATCATAAGTGATTTTTTTAGTTTCATCATTTAAAGTATTTTGAATATTCTTTCTTAATATTTTAATAAAAAAGTCTATATTATCTTTTTTAGTATTAAGTTCAGCATATTTAATAATAATTACTTTTTTCATAAGGTTCCTCCTTAATTACGTAAAGATATTAACATTTAATTCTTATTTTTGCAATAAAATAAGCGTATTTGCATACGCTTATTTTTTCTTATGAGCCATTTTCTTTCTGAATTCTTCAATTCTTTCTTTATTAGACATTTGTGAACTAAGTATTCTTTCATTTTTTTGAATTGATTTATTTCTCTTAAGCATTTTTTTCTTTTCAGTTTCTCCACTCATAGAGAATGCTGCTGATTCCATTACATCACACATTTTTTCTCTAAATTCTTCATTTGGTAAGAATTGTTCAACGATAACTGGAGCATCTTCGATTGTTTTTAATGCTTCATGTAAGAAAGAATTTCCATGACCTACTGCTAATACAGTTGGTTTATTCTTTTCTTCTTTTTTTGCTTGTTTCTTTAAATACTTTTTAAATTCATTAATTCTTTCTTTTTTAAATTCATTATAGTAGAATTCATTATTTAATTCTTCATTAGCTTCTTCTACTATTGGAGTTTCATCAACTACTGGATTTTCAGCAACTACTGAAGCTTCTTCATCTTTCTTTTTATCAAGACTTGCAACAGATTCGAATAGTTCATGAATTTCTTCTTTAGAATCTACAAGATTTTCTTGATATCCTAAAGCTTTTTCATCATTATTTTTTATAATTTCAGATAATCTTTCACCATTTCTTCTGACAGCTTCTTTATGTTCTTCAATATCATTTAATACTTTTTCAATTTTTTCAGGAACAACTTCTTTAGAAACTTCTTCTGTCTTTTGTTTATTCATTAATTCTTCTACTAAACGTTTATATTCATTAAGTTCATTTAATAATTCTTGGTTAGAATTTTTTAAATTTTGATTATCTTCTTTTAAATTTTTATTATCATCTTTTAATAATTTATTATTAGTAGTAAGTTGTCTATTAGAATCAAATACTCTTCTGTTTTCTTTTTCTAATTCTTCTATTTTATCATTCTTAACAGTTTTATCATTTTTAAAACCTTTAATAACATTTTTTAATCTTTCAGTTTCAGCATTAGCATCACTTAAAGATGATGATAATTCATTATTCTTTTCAGTTAACTTTTTATTATCAGTTAATGCAGTTTCTAACTTATCATTTGTAATTGTAACTTTCTCAGTTAACTTAGTAATAGTTTCAGCATTATTCTTATACTCAGTTGGTTGATATGGATTAATAATGCTCTTATGGTTAAATTCAGAAATATTATTAATAGTTCCACGTTTAAAATTAACAACTCCACCATTGTGTACTAAAGTAACTTCTTGACCATTAATAACACTAATATAATCAGATTCAACATCAGCTAAATGATCATTATTATATTTTAAAGTTAAAACAACAAAACCATTTAATGTTGGAGTAATATTACTTGTTGTTGGTAAATTAATAGTAATTTTATCACCACTATCAATATAATCATATCTATGTAAATGACCATTTAATGCTATTTCATATACAGTTGGTATTGTTACATTTAATCTATGATTTGGATTTTGTCCAGTTTGATTCTTTTTATGTTTTAATTGAATTCTAGCATCTTTAATCATTAAAGGACTATAAATATAATTTGGTATTACAATATCATGTCTTCTAGATGAAATAACTTTAATTGGATTTATATAATCTTCATGATAAATAGATTCATCATGATCTCCACCTACACCAAATGTTAACACATTATTATTAAATGGATAATCTTTAATAAATGTTTCAATTTGTTTCATTCCATCTTCAAAAGTAGATTCATTATAACCAAATTTACCATGCAAGAAGTCTCCACCAACAAATACTAAATTAATACCATTTCTTATAGCATAATCATATGCTCTATGAACCATATCTAAATTTTGAAATTTACTTGTATAATGCATATCAGATATACATACTACTCTTACTTCTTGTTCAGTTGGTTTAGTAATAATATTAGTTACTTCGTCATTTAAATGATCGTTACCAGCAAATGTATATTTAAATTTACCATCACTATAATACTTTCTACTTAAAGTATATCCATCATTTTCTAAATTATTAATTTCTCTATATAGATCTAAATCATGAATGTGAAACTTTACTGCCATTTCTGCTGCAGTTAATCCACCAATTATACTATTAATTAAATCTTGTTTTTCCATAATACCCCCACTTAATTAGTAGATATAATACCAAATAATAAAAAAAAAGCAAATAAAAATAGAAGTTTCCTTCTATTTTCTAAATTGAATTGTTTTAGCTACAATATCTTGAGCTGCTTCTTTACTAAATGGTTTTTGTAATAAATCTACAATCTCATATTCAATTGTAATCTTATTAACAATATCTACATCATCTTCACCAGATATTACTGATACTGGAATAGTTTTAAATAAATTATTCTTTTTAAAATAGTCTAATACTTTATATCCGCTAGATATAGGCATTTTTAAATCTGTAAAACATCCAGCAATATCATTATGATCATTTTCTTCAAGTAGTTTTATTGTTTCATCACCATTGTGAGCAATTAAAACATCATATTCTTCTTTAAATATTTTATATAAAAAGTTAGTTATAACAGGCGAATCATCTGCTACTATAATTTTCTTTTTACCATCATTCTTAGTACCTTCAACAAGAGTTACTATATAAACAATTTTATAGTCTCCGATTGAACTTACCATTATTAGGTCTTGTCCATTACTTTTAGTATAAATACCTTTTTCTTTACTTAGTATTTGAACAACTGTTTCATTATAGTTAGCAAGTAAATTATTAATTTCTTTATATTCCTTTTTTATTCCTATAGTTGTCTTATTTCCCTTGTAGTTAATTGAATAAAGTGAATTATCGTCTTTATTAATTATATAAATATTTTTGTAAAACTTTGCTATATCATTAGGTATAGTGCTTACTATTTCTTTTATGTCCATATTAACCACACACCCAGTATTACATTCCTAAATATTGTTTAACTACTGTAATAATTCTATTAGCTTCAGCCATTAATGCTGCATTATTTGCTTGTGCAAATGCTAAATCATTACCTTTACCAGCAAGTTCATGTTGGTAAGACATTTCAGCTAATTGAGTAAAACCTAAATATTTAGAATCACTCTTCATAGCATGAGTTAGGATTCCATAGTTTTCCATATCCCCAGTTGCTAATGCATTGGCAATTTGAGGCATTCTAGTTTCTGACTCTTGAATAAAATCTCTAAGAGTATCATTGTACATTTCCATATCCCCCAATAACTCAAGCCCTTTATTAATATCAATTCCATTGCTTGTTAAAATGTTAGTATCCATATTATCCTCCTATCTTAATTTAATTATAGAGTTAATTTAACTTAGCAACAACAAATAAATTACTTACATTACTTATACTTTACATAAAAAAAAGAATACGAATCCGTATTCTTAGCACATATTTATATTTAATGGACTAAATGAAATTATTTCTCCTGTTCCATTAAATGGTTTTCTTTCATTTTTAAATTTAATAGCATTAGTATCTGTACTGTTATAACATGAATATGTGTAATAGATAATTGATGAATCATTAAATTCCATTTCATTTTCATTTGATGAAACAAATACATCAACCTCATTATTATTAACAACAATAGCTTCATCAAATGCTCTAACATCATTATGAACTGTTAAAAATAATGTATTATAACCGGCAAATTCTTTAATAATTAGATTAGATAAATCATCACCAATATTGTATTTACCAATAAATATATATAATGAATTAATATCTACAATATAAGAATTTCCTTCTTTAAATATTTCAAAATAAGTAGATGCTTTACTTCCAACTTTTATCTTACATCCATTATCACATTTATCTTTTAATGATACTTCTTCATTAATATTAATTAACTCATATTCTGAATCATTTACTTTTTCTTTTAATTCAAATAAGTTTAATCTAAAATTATTACTTCTGTTATATCTATATAATCCAATGAAATATACTAATATAACAGTTATGAAAGTAACTAAAATAACAATGAAATAAACACCCATAAGTCTTAAAGAATCTTCTTTGACATTATTCATTTTATCTTTAATATCTTTCATTAGTATCACCTAATAAAAATATACCATCACTGGTATATTTTTTAAATAGTTT
>JAEEGL012575348.1_pt1 | contig 19212 bp, 20 predicted proteins | sample 9134231 | NCBI WGS metagenome assembly JAEEGL01 (sample SAMN16246548, study PRJNA631951) | gut metagenome | biome: gut microbiome; feature: rumen; material: fiber-attached | host: Bos | place: Iran: Karaj | collected 2018-10 | reverse complement strand
CATGAGCATAGCAGTAACAGTAATACCAGGAGTACTATAAACCTTTTCATAGTGATCCCTCTTTTCTGTATACGGATACCAGGAAGTCAGCAGTAGCTGCCACTCTGTCCTTCGAGAGTATCTTTTCATTATTCTCAGGTGAAGTGGTATGGTAATACGGTGTCATTTTCCACAGCGTATTGATGTCCTGGTTGGATTCAAGATCCATCTGGTAAGTGACCTTGAAGCTGTCATGCAGCACAAACCCCGGCAGATCATAGCCTGTCTCTTCATTAAGGTATGGTTCATCATAGACAAGTTCCTTGATTTCATATAGATGTCTGGCACCGGGAGTAACGGCCCAGACATAGCCGCCTGTTTTTATTACTCTGTTAAACTCTTCGCCGCTATAAGGGCAGAATACGCTCATAAGGCCATCAAGAGAGCTGTCATCCAAAGGAAGATGGAACACATTGCCTACAAAGCAGACAGCTTGGCGATTACTCTTCTGGGTCATGGCAACACCGCTTTTGGCGATGTCTGTAGCGTAGTATTCTATTTTCTTTTCTCCAGAGGAAACGATGTTCAGATAATAACCGGTTCCACATCCTGCATCCAGAAAGCTGGCACTATCCGTCAGCAGAGAGTTCACGCTATTTTTCAGTGCTTCTGCCAGAGGACGGTAATACCCCTTCTGCAGGAATGCCTGACGGCTTCTTAATGAGTCCTTGCTGTCACCGGGTTCTTTACTGTGTTTCTGATTGGCCAGAATAAGGTTAACATGCCCTTCCCGGGCAATGTCATAAGAATGTCCATTAGGACATTTGTATGCATGTTCATGTTTTTCCAGTGCTCCAAAACACTTAGGGCATCTCAGTAACATAGTTTTTCTCCTGACTCTAACATCATATCATATTTTAGGTTATAATAGTAAAGGAGGAGCGACCTATGATCTACGATACCACTACGCTTACAAAAGCCGAAGAATGTGCCAACTATGCCCTGGAGCATCTTTATGCAGCTCTGCGCGATCTTAACAAGGCATACAACTGGGGAATAGCCGACATTATGGGTGGTCTTCTTCTTGTTTCACTGGCTAAGCAGAAAAAAATGCAGTCTGCTGAGAACGAACTGGCATCAGCTCGCATGTACATCAACAGACTGATTAAAACCATGGGCAGCAACAGACGGATTACCGGACTTGATATGAGCACCGGCAAATTCCTCAAGTTTACTGACATTGCAATCGATAATCCCATCACTGACATAATTGCGCAGAAAGGTATCGAACTTGTCAGGAACAATGTTGAACAGGCTATCCAGAAAGTGGAAATCATTCAGCAGAAGCTGCGTGAACAGCGCTTCCTTAACCTATAACAGCGGTGCAAACAGTTTGATAAACGAAACAAACAGCTTGTAGAAAACACTTCTCTTTACAACTTCTTCAGCTGTTACTTCATGAGAAGCATCAAGGGTGTCACAGACATCCTTTTTTATATCGAGAATCTTTCCTGAGTCATACATGTAAGTACCGTTTTCAAAATGCAGGTAAAGACTGCGGTAGTCAAGATTGATGGTTCCCACCGTAGCTACAAGGTCGTCCGATACCATGATCTTTGAATGAATAAAACCGGGTGTATACTCATATATTCTGACACCGCCCTCTATAAGCTGGTCATAGTAAGATCTTGTAACATCATAGACGATCTTCTTATCTGGTATGCCTGGAGTAATGATCCTTACGTCTACGCCTCTTTTAGCGGCAAGTATCATGGAGTTTATCATATCAGTATCAATGACGAGATACGGTGTAGCAATGTAAACATAGTCATTAGCCTGATTTATGATATTCAGGTAAATATTCTGGCTGGTATTCTCGCTGTCCAGAGGTGTCTCACCAAACGGAGCTATATAACCGTCAAAGTCAAAGTCATCGGTTTCTTCCACTTTATAAGTACGGTAATCAGCATCCTCGTGCCTTAAGGCATTCCAGTTAGTCAGAAACATAACGGTATATGACCATACAGCGTTGCCGGTTACCTTGAAGACGTTGTCTTTCCAGTAACCGAATCTGGTTTTCCTGTTTATGTATTCATCTGCCAGATTTATGCCGCCGGAGAAAGCAACCTTGCCGTCAACGACCATGATCTTGCGGTGGTCGCGGTGATTCATGATGACGTTAATGACAGGGTTCATGCGGTTAAAGGTAACGCACTTGATGCCTTCCTTTTCCAGCTGTTGTGAATAGTCAGCATTTAATGTTGTGATGGAACCGAAGTCATCATACATGACTCTTACTTCGACGCCTTCCCTAACCTTCTTTTTCAGGATGCAGAGAATGGCATCCCAGAAGACACCCTCCTCAATGATGAAATATTCCAGGAATATGAACTTTTCGGCTTTCTCGAGTTCATCGAGCATGTCACTCAGTCCGGCTTCGCCTGAAGGATAGTACTCAAACCCCGTATTTCTGTAGATTGGATACCCGGCGCTTTCAGATATGTAGCGAACCTGCCCTCTCATGTTTGGAGCATCATCGCTGAAGTCCTGCATGGTTTCCTGATCCTGCACATAGTACTCCTTGGCACGTTCTTCTTCCTGCATGATGCTGCGGTATGTACGGCTGAGGAACTGATTGGCACCAAGCATAAGGTAAAGGGCTGTTCCGAACACAGGAGACAGCATTACCAGAACGATCCAGAGAAGATCCTGAGAAAGATGCTTGGAGTGGTTTATGATATTCAGAACTATGACAACACTTGCCAGTGCAAGCACCGGCTCCAACCATGTCACTTTGTAATAAAACAAACGGAACAGATAGAAAATGCTTACTACTTCAGCAATGGCAAATAAGCTCAGCAGTATTATTCTGGTATAGGCGCGCTTGAATATATTCATGGTATTCCTCCACTGTTGATAATTATAACATTGTTTATTATGCAAAACAAAAACCCCTTACAGGGCTTTTATTAACTAATCAACTTTTTCCAGATCAAGATATGAGATATCCGTTGGTGTCTCATGACCGAACATGATGGTCAGAACAGTAGCGACTTCTGTATCATCATTCATTGACTCAACAGTGCCTTCAACATTGGTGAACGGACCGGACAGAATTCTGACACGGTCGCCAACGCCGAAGTTGGCAACGATCTTCTGTTCGCTCATGCCGAGTTTACGCAGAACATTCTGGATTTCTTCTTCCGCAACTGGTAACGGCTTGGCACCGCCGCCGCTTGATCCGATGAATCCGGTAACGCCAGGAGTATTTCTTACCTGATACCAGGCATCATCTGACATGATCATTTCAACAAAGATATATCCAGGGAACAGGTTTCTTGTCTTCTCGATTTTCTTACCGTTTTTGAAATCAATTTCGGTTTCTTCCGCAACAATGATCTTGAACAGGTTGTCTTCCATGCCCATGGTCTTGATACGGCGTTCGAGATTATCCTTTACTCTGTTTTCATGGCCGGCATATGTATTAACCACATACCACTTTTTCTCTTCTTTTGGTTCTACTTTATTATTCTCGTCCATTATGCACCTACTCCAATCATAAGCAGCAGTTTGGAAATGACCAAGTCACACAGTACAAAGAACACGCCAAACAGAACGCAGAACAACAAGACCTTACCGGTGCTTTCAACAAGTTCACCAGGTTTGATCCATCTGATACGTTTGATTTCTGTTGTGATGCCTTCCCATGTAAACCACTTCAACTGAATGGGAACATCCTTAAATTCCTTTTCCTTAACTTCTGTTTTCTTATCCTTTGCCATTTTGCGGACCTCCTATTTGGTCTCCTTATGAACCGTGTACTTTCCGCATTTCTTGCAGAACTTGTTCAACTCGAGACGCTCTGTGCGAGTTTTCTTGTTTCTGGTGGTTGTATAGTTGCGTGACAGACACTCAGTACATGTCAGAATAACCTTTTCACTCACGACGAAAACTCCTTTCGAATGCTTAAATACTGTATCATAAACAAACGCATTAGTCAAACAAAGGTGCAATAATCTTTTTAATTCTCTGTAAAGAATTATCTACGAACTTAACTGTGGTCCCCATTTTGTCCGCTATCTCCCTGTAACTGTACCCGATAAGCCTGTAGTTGAGGATCTGCCCGTCAATGGATTCACGCGGTATCAGTCTGAAGATCTCTTCCCTGAGTTCCTTCTCCCTTATGACCGCCTTGGGGTCTGTGCTGGGGTCATTTGACTCAACGGTATCAATATAATACAGCCCTTCCGTATCTTTCAGACGGACATCCAGTGAGGCCATCGGCTGGTATCCGGAGAGATACCGGTAATTCTTTTCCTTACGCTGCCAGGCTCTGATCTCCCTTTTCACACACAGACGCACAAAATTGTGAAAAGCCATATTGCGGTCATCCCTGTAATAGCATACAGCGTTATATAGCCCTATTCTGGCTGCCTGCATGGCTTCGTCATAAGAAAAGGGAACATTGCTATTGGATACTTCCCTGTACATTGCCGCAAACATCGGCTGGAAATATTCAAGCAGGATCTTCAGAGCATTCTCATTATCCTGCCTGGCTAAGTATACTACTTCATCAATATTAATGTTCTCTTGTTTTGTTTTATTGTCATTCATTCAGTTCCCTCATTTCAAGGGAAAACGTTGTGAATAAATGTGATACAGCATTACACCGCAGGCCACTGAGGCGTTTAGTGAACCGACATCCCCTTCCATTGGCAGGGTTACCAGGAAATCACATGTTTCCGATATCAGTCTCCTCATGCCGCTGCCTTCAGCACCTATGACCAGTACCACCGGCATGTCATACTTTATGGAGCGGTAGTCCTGATTGCTCATATCTGTACCCACGATCCAGTACCCCTTCTCCTTCAGCTTTCTGAGTGTCTGGGCAAGGTTTGTTACCTGAGCTACCTTAACAGTATCTATGGCACCCACGGAAACCTTGGCGACCGTACCGTTGAGCGATACACTGCGGTTTTTCTCTATTATCACGCCATCGCCGCCTACGCAGGCCATGGTTCTCAAGACAGCCCCGAGATTATGCGGATCCTGTATGCCGTCAAGTGCTACCAATAACGGCAGCTTGCCTGATGGGATAGCGGATATTATTTCCTCTATTGTATAAGTCGGGTAATCCTTTATCTCGGCAATATAGCCCTGATGATTACCTTCTACCATTTTATCCAGCTCTTTGCGGCTAACTATTCTGACGCGGACATTCTGTTTCCTGGCCAGGTATTCAACCTCGTCATCTTTTCTGCCTTCCTGGATGTAGAGGGTCATGATCTCGCGCTGATTCTTCAGCAGACTTCTGACAACGTTCTTCCCGTATGAATATTGTGGCATATTAGTTTTCCTCCATGGTCCTGACTATGTCCCAGATTTGTCCAATTCTGTCCAGCCGTCCCTTGAGATACAGATATCCCCAGAGACATTCAAACCCCGTAGATACATGATATGTTATGGCATCGGTATTCTTCGGTGCCTTGTGAGCCTTTGTATTACGGCCTCTTTTGTAGATTTCAATTTCTTCTTCGGTAAGAAGATCATTCTTCAGCAGGTATTCCATGAAGCGGGCCTGTGCGTTGGCACTGACAAAACGGCTGGAGTGCCTCTGTAAAAGATCAGGCTTTACTTCCAGCGTAATGACGTATTCCTTCACGGTCAGATTGAAATGAGCGTCACCGATGAAGGCCAATGTTAACGGGCTGTATTCTTCCACTTTCATAACAATACCCAAAAAGAGGAGTTCTCTCCTCTATAAAATGTTCCTTTCCTGCAACAGAGCACGGTATCTGTCAGCCGTTTCAAAATCCTTGGCCTTCTTGGCTTCGTTCCACTCCTGATAGTTTTCCCTGTCCTCTTCCGTCAGGACGGTTTCATCAATGAAGATGCCCAGTACTGACAGCATCTTCTTGATGGTGCTGTAATGTGAGCCTACTTCCTGATAGTTTATTTCTCTCTGTCTTAAGGACTGGTTGAGTTCCTTTACGGCGTCAAATATTGCTTTATAGGCATTAGGTGTGTTAAGGTCATCCCTCATGGCATCCATGAACTGTTCCCAATGACTGTCCATCTCACCTTCCAGAGATTCTGAGGCAATCTGAGCTTTGACTTCAGTCTGTCTTAAGGCCAGTTCGATCTTTCCTACTTCAGCTCTGGCAGCTTCCAGAGTAGCCTCTGAGAAATCAAGAATGTCACGGTAATTGACTGATAATAACAGCCATCTTGTGACATTGGCACCAATTTCCGCAATTACATCCTTAGCCAGCTGAATATTGCCGAGAGATTTGCTCATCTTGCCGCCGTTGAAGTTCAGCATGCCGTTGTGTACCCAGTAGTTAGCCAGGTGATGTCCGTTAACAGCGTTGGACTGTGCCATTTCATTTTCATGATGCGGGAATTTGAGGTCCTTACCGCCGCCGTGAATATCAATGCATTCATGGTTGAAGTTGTCACCGATCATGACTACGCACTCAGTGTGCCAGCCCGGACGGCCCTTGCCCCACGGTGAATCCCACTGGATTCCAACGTTTGTCTTTTTCCACAGTAAGAAGTCCAGAGGGTTGCGCTTTTTTTCATTTTCTTCAACTCTGGCACCGACATGGAGATCTTCCAGATTCTGGTGTGACAGGTTTCCATAACTGCCGACACTGTCGACAGAGAAATAGACTTCGCCATCCACAACATAGGCATTGCCCTTTTCAACGAGCTGTTCAATGAAAGCTATCATTTCATCCATTGTTTCCGTAACACGCGGTGTGGCATCGAGCTTTTCAGTATTCAGGCTTTCCCTAACCTTGTTGTAGGCTTCAATGTAACGGTCAGCTATTTCGGTTTCCTTTACGCCTTCCTCCAGAGCCTTGTTGATGATCTTGTCATCAACATCAGTGAAGTTGGAAACATATTTGACCTTATAGCCATCTGCCTCAAATACTCTTCTCAGTGTATCAAAAACGACTATCGGTCTGGCGTTGCCGATATGAGCATGGTTATAGACAGTAGGTCCGCAGACATACATGTTGACCTGGTTTTCATGAACCGGTACGAACTCTTCTGTTTTAAGTGTTAAGGAATTATAAAGTTTCATATGGATATACCTCCCTGTCTGATAACAGTATTATTTTATCACAAATAGAACGTTGGTTTGGTTTATAATGATATTAAGAGGTAAATAAAATGAAAATACTGGTTTTTGGTTCGCTTAATGTCGACCATACATATCATCTGCCCCATATAAACAGGCCTAAAGAGACCATTTCCGCGCGCTCATATGACATTGCTGCAGGCGGCAAGGGACTTAATCAGGCCATCGCTCTGGCCAAGACCGGCGAACATGTCTACCTGGCCGGTGTACTCGGTACCGGAGCCCAGCTGCTGGAAGAAACAATGAACAGGTTCAACGTTGATACCAGCCTGCTGAACAGACTGCCGATACCAAGCGGACATGCCATAATCCAGATCGATGACAATTCCGAAAATGCCATCTTCATTTATGCCGGCAGCAACGGTGCCGTCGATAAGAAATACGCTGACAAGGTCCTGTCCAACTTTGAAAAAGGCGATCTTCTGATCATGCAGAACGAAATCAATCTTCAGGACTATATCATAAAGAAAGCCCATAAGAAAGGCATGACCATTCTGATGAATCCTTCACCGTGTGATGAAAAGCTCAGTGAACAGCCTCTTGAACTGGTTGACTACTTCTTCATCAATGAGGTTGAGGGCGAACTGCTTACAGGTTTCAAAGAGCCGCAAGAAATACTTGACGGCATGCTGAAGAAGTATCCAGGCTGTCATGTCATACTCACTCTCGGCAGTGACGGTGCCTGTTACAAGTACGGCAATGAGTTTGCCAGCGTAAAGGCGAGAAAGGTCAAAGCCATTGACACTGTCGGTGCGGGAGACACCTTCATGGGTTATTTCATCTACGGACTGGTTAAGGGTTTCACCCCTGCACAGTGTCTGGAGATAGCTACCAAAGCCAGCAGCATAACAGTGCAGAGAAAAGGGGCGGCACAATCCATACCGACCCTTGAGGAAGTTAATGCATTAGATTAGGGCGCAAGCCCTTTTTCTTTTCTATCTGCTGACGAGCAGTTTTATCAGGCTTACCTTTTCATGAAGTATTCTGTCAGGCAGATAAGCAATGGGTGTAGATGCACCGACAGTCTTAACGTTAATACCTTCCTGACGGCAGATTTCCTGGGCCCTGTAGGCATTGAAATCCGCTGTTATGACAACTATCTTCTTTCCGGAAGAAATATACTGCTTGGCATTATGAATGTTCTGGATGGTATCAGTAGAATTATCCTCCAGAATAAGCCTTGATTCCGGTATACCGGCGTTAATGAGATACTTACGCATGACATTGGCTTCACTCTCCGTATTGCCCTTAGTCACACCTCCGCAAAGTACCGCAATGGTATTGGTATTCTCCTGCATGTATACAATGGTTTCTGACAGGATGTCCTTCATGAATACCGTCATTTCATTGTTCTCTAGCTTGCTGCCCAGAACAAGGATATAATCTGCGTTTCCTGACTGCCTGCTGTTGGATTTCAGCATGATAAATCCGCTGAATGCCGTGTTAAGCACCAGAACCAACGCAAATATCAATGAAAACAGCCTTCCCACATAGTACAGTTTTTTCTGGGTTGTCATGATCATGGTAAAGATCAGAAGTTCAGCCAGAGTAATTCCCAGCCATGCCAGTCCTCTGGTCCACTGGAATGTAAACATATATGCCGTATAGGCAATGTGATATAACAGATACAGTATGATTAAAACATTGGAGAAGCCGAACTTTCTCTTTTTCTTTTCAGTCTTTTCCTTCTTCTTGAATAAGCCCTTTTTCTCCTGTTCAGGTTCTTCCTGCGGAATCATTTTTCTTCCAAACAGGCCAACCCTTCTTTCCTCAGGTTCAACATAGACCTCTTCCTCGCTTTCAAGCTTTTCTTCTTCATCTTCCTCAGCCAGAATAGTCTCCCCTGCAGGGATTTTGCCATATTCAACTCTGGTCCACGGGTGGTCATCTAAAGAAGGTTCCTCATTTTCAGGGATATCCTCTTTGGCCTGTTCATCTGCCTGCTCTTGCCCGCGGTTTTTCAGCCGGTCAAAAAAAGCGAAAAGACCTTTTTTCTCCTTTGAATCCCCGGATACCTTCTCCTCTGTTTCCACTGTTTCTTCCTTATCGGTTTCAGCTGTTATAAGTTCTTTCTCTTCCATGCCATCATTATATCACAGTTTACTTTAAGCAGGTTCAATGATACTATTTTCATATATACAGAGGAGAAGTTATCATGAAATATCCATTCCCAAAAGTTGACCTTCACTTCCATCTTGACGGTTCCATCGTACCTGAAGTAGGCTGGAAAATATGCCAGGAACCCGATGTTGATCTTGACATTAAATCATATGAAGCATACCTTGCTTTGACAACGGTACCTCCGCAGTGTCAGGACGTCTTTGAGTATCTGGCTAAATTCGGACCTATCGTCAAACTCATGCAGACAAAGGAACATCTGGAAGAAATTACATATACCACCATTGAGAGATGTGCCAGACAGGGACTGTTCTACCTGGAATTAAGATTCGCTCCGCAGCTGCATACCCAGAAAGGCATGACACAGCGTGAAGCCATTGAAGCCGTGCTGGCAGGAATGAAGAGAGCCGAAAAGGACTTCCCTTCCATCAAAACCGGACTGATTCTGTGCTGCATGATCGAACTTTATGACAACCATGAAGAAAACATGGAGACAGTACGTCTGACTGAAGAATACCTGGGCAAGGGTGTTGTCGCAATTGACCTGGCAGGCGGTGAAGACAGTGTTCCGATGGACCATTATGCTGATCTGTTTGTTGAGTATCATAAAAAAGGCCTGCCGATGACCATTCACGCCGGCGATAATGGCATTCCGCAGAATGTCGCTACAGTCATTGACTGGGGTGCAACCAGAGTAGGCCATGGAAAGCACTGCTGGTATGACAAGGATGTTCTTAAGAAAGTCATCGACAATAACATCTGTCTTGAAGTATGCATCACCAGCAACTATCAGTGCCGTACGGAACCTTCATACGAAGAACACCCGTTAAAGAAACTCTATGATGCAGGTGCAAAGGTTACCATGAATACTGACAACATGAGTATTTCCCAGATCGATCTGGAATACGAATATGACAAGGCAATTGAAATTCTGGGATTTAGCTATAATGACCTTATCAGAATGAACATCAACGCCATTGAGGCTTCCTTCATGCCTGAAGAGGACAAGCCAGCATTCATAGCCAAACTTGAAAGTTATTTACAGTAAGAAAAACAGCTTCGGCTGTTTTTCTGTAGGGTACTGCTGTTTAAAAGCACATCTATTAAGGATAAATATATATTTAAAAAATATATAAACTATTATGCACGTGCTAGTCTCTTAATATATAGGCATAGCATAATGTATTAACTGATAATTGAATATTTAAAGGAAAATGATAATATTATTAGGGGCAGGTCCAAGATGTCTGAATATGACGTCTTGACACATTGGCTCCAACACTATTTAATACAGTTACTACAGCTTCATATTAATAGAAAAAGCATAAGTGAGGAAAATGAAAATGAATTATAAGGATTATTTATCAGTAACACCTGAAATACAGAAAGCCATTGATGAAGGCAGACCTGTCGTAGCTCTGGAGAGTACAATTCTCAGCCATGGCATGCCATTCCCGGAAAACGTTGAATTCGCTCATAAGGTCGAAGAGATCGTCAGAGGCGCAGGTGCCGTTCCTGCAACCACAGCCATCATAGGCGGAAAGCTGAAAGTCGGTCTGACTAGTGAAGAACTCGATATCATGTGCAAGGCTGACGGTGTCGGCAAGGTTTCAAGAAGAGACGTACCTGTATATCTGGCAACAGGCAGTACAGGTGCCACAACAGTCGCCACAACAATGCTGATAGCTGAAATGGCAGGCATTAAGGTATTTGCCACAGGCGGTATCGGCGGTGTTCACCGCGGCGCTCAGGAAACCATGGACATTTCTGCTGACTTACAGGAACTGGCCAACACCAAGGTCGCAGTTGTCTGCGCCGGTGCCAAGCAGATCCTCGATCTCGGCCTGACTCTTGAATATCTGGAAACTTATGGCGTACCGGTTCTGGGTTTAAGAACCGATGAATTCCCTGCTTTCTACTGCAGAACCAGCGGCTATAAGCTGGACTACAACTGCGCTACTGAAGAAGAAGTTGCCAGAATCATCAAGACAAAATGGGACCTCGGCTTAAAGGGCGGCGTAGTAATCGGCAATCCTATTCCTGAGGAATACGCTCTTGACTACAACCAGATGGAAGAAGTCATCAACAAGGCTCTCAAGATGGCAGACGAGCAGCACATCAGAGGCAAGTACATCACACCGTTCTTACTGGCACACATCAAGGACATGACCGAAGGTGTATCCTTCGCCAGCAACCTCCAGTTAGCCTATAACAATGCTCTGGAAGCCAGCAAGATCGCTGTTGAATTAAGCAAACTGTAAAAAACAAAAGACAACCTGAACGGTTGTCTTTTTTTCGTTATTCTTTTACTGAATTGTCCCAGACGTTAATTCCTTTTTCTTCAAGGAATCCTCGCCACTCATCAGTCAACGGTCTGTCTGTTACGATGTCATCGATATCAGAGAAGTCACACACCTTTGTAAATGAGGTCTTCCCGAACTTAGAATAGTCAGCTATCAGGAATACTCTGTTGGAATGGCGGCTGATAATCTGCTTGACTTCTGCCTCCTCATCGTTGGAATCGGTAATGCCGCTTTCAATGCTGAGAGAACGGCAGGAAATGAACGCCATGTCAACATAGTGGTTGCTGAGAACCATATTGGTAGTCCTTCCAATGAAACTCTCACGGTCCTTGGAATAATTGCCTCCCACACAGATAAGGTTGATGTTTTCGGCTTTGCTGAGGTTTCTGATGACACGTAAGGAATTGGTCAATACCGTCATGTGCATGTCATAAATCAGCGAGCATAATGTGGCTGCCGTTGTAGAGGCATCAAGGAAGATGCAGTCTCCTTCGTGAATGAACTGCAGACATTGCTCTGCAATTATCTGCTTGCTCTCAAGAAAAACCTTTCCCAGTGTATCGTTGTCCACAGTCTTGCTGACACGTTTTGCCAGCACGGCTCCTCCATGAGTACGTATAACATACCCTTCTCTGTCAAGAACCACCAGGTCTCTTCTAATAGTTTCCTCACTTACTCCGAAATATGTTGAAAGATCAAGCACTGATGCACTTTTGTATTCCAGCAGATACTCTTTGATTCTTTCTTTTCTCTCCGATGCCAGCATATTATAAACTCACTTCCATTCGCCTTTATTTTAATATATAAGGCCGGTATTTGCCAAATGAAATTATTTATACTGGTAGATGAGTGGTTCACCTTTCAGGAAATGCAGTATTTCTTCAACAAACATCTGCGTGTGGTTGGTTATTACGTCCAATGCTGCTCCGCTTATATGAGGTGTTGTTATAACATTGTCAATTTCACCATTTACAAATGGATGACCGGCATATAACGGTTCATACTCAAATACGTCCAGAGCTGCACCGGCAATCTGATGCGTTCTCAGAGCTTCGATCAGGTCAGGTTCATTAACAATTGCACCACGCGAATTATTAATGAAGAACGCTGTAGGTTTCATCTTACGGAATACTTCAGCATTAAACATGTTGCGGGTTGAATCCGTGATCTTTGTATGACAGGTTATGAAATCAGATTCCCTGACCAGTGTTTCAAAATCCACTTTGGTAAAGCCAGGTTCATCAATATCCATTCTGGCAACATAGGGGTCAAATACCAGCACATTCATGCCGAATCCCTTTCCCAGAATATGAGCAACCTTACGGCCGATACTGCCATAACCTACAACACCTACATTCTTGTTTTTCAGCTGTATGCCCTTGAAGTATGAATAAGGTCTGATGTCCTTGACCTTGCCCCAGGTAGTATCATTTTTCAGAGGTCCTGGTCTTTCCAGATCATCTGTTACTACCTTATGTGACTGTATCATGTCATGGGCAAACGGAATGCTGCGGGCAGCTGACATAAGCAGGCCTACCGCAAATTCAGCAGTTACATCGGAGTTTCTTCCCGGCGTATAAACTACCGGAATTCCCTTTTCCTTGGCAAAAGCGGTATCCACATTTACAGGCGTCGCTCTTGTGCAGACAATCAGCTTGAGATTACTGTTTTCGATAACAGCCCTGGTTACCTTGTCATAGCTGGTAACAAGAATGTCCTTGCCTTTCAGTTTTTCAATAAGCTCTTCTTCGCTTAAAACAATTTCTTCTGTTTTCCAGCCGCATTCTTCCACATCACAGACTTCATACAGCGGTTTTAATTCACTGTCATCTGCTTCAGCAGTTAATAATACTTTTAATCTGTCCATTACGTACCTCTCAGGAATGATGTTCTCCACTTCCAGAAGTCGGCTGCATTTTCCTGAGCCTTCTTATACGCTTTGTAGAGTTCATCGTATCTTAATGTATATTCCTCTCTTGGAGAAACAATACACTTGATGTTGCAGAATTTTTCTGCGTCTTCACCGGCTTTGAAGACACCGGCCATGATACCTGCTGACATGGCAGCACCTTTGGCAGCCAGTTCAGTAGAATCGCTGATCATAACTTCACGTCCCGTGACATCCGCAATCATCTGCCTCCATACTTCACTCTTGGCTCCGCCTCCGGTCAGATAGATCGGCAGCTTTCCCGTCGCGAAAGACAGGCAGTCACGTATGCCTAAGCATACGCCTTCCATCACGGCATGCAGGACTTCATATTTAGTTGTGGTTGTCTTTATGCCCATTATCTGTGCACAGGCATCAGGATTGAAGAACGGTGCTCTTTCACCTGAAGGATCGATATGAGGCAGATACAGTAATCCGCCTTCACCCGGTTTCATACCACTTACCTTTTCATTGATTCTGGCGAAGACTTCTCCTGTCAGTTTTTCTTCACCGAACAGTTCCTGTAAAACCCAGTTCTGGTTTGGCATGGCCGACATCATGCCCTGTCCTTTAATAAGTTTCCCATGTTCCATGTGCATTTCCCAACCGTTAATGGCCAGGTCTGCAACATATTCACTGAGTGTTATGAAGTTCATGCCTGTTGTACCCAGAATAGTACATACAGAGTTTTCTTTAACGGCTCCTGCTCCGGCAGCCGTAGCTACAATGTCCAGCATGCCACCGCTTACCGGTGTTCCCGGACATAATCCGACTTCCCTGGCTACTTCTTCCAATAGTTCTCCGCCCTTATCGGTGGCCCCCATCAGAGGTGGCAGTTTATCAATGACATCTTCCACACCCATCAGTTCAAAAATGTCCTCTGAATAGCATTTGTTAGCCATGTCAAGGCACGAGCATGAAGCGTCTGTCATTTCCCAGTTCAGATTACCAGTCATTCTGTAACGGACAAAGTCCTTGCATGTGAATATGGTCTTAGTTTTTGCATAGAGTTCCGGTTCATTTTCCTTGAACCATCTGATTAATGTCAGTGTTGAACCGGGTTTTATGTATGTGGCGTTTTCAAGCTTGATCCTGTTGTATAGATCTTCGTGTTCACTCTTCAGCATTCCAATAAGATCTGCAGCACGTCCATCGTTCCACAGCATGGCATTGCGTACCGGCACTCCGTTTTCATCGAGAGTCCACAATCCTTCACCCTGCGCAGAAAGTCCGATGCCGGCCACTTCCTCAGAATCAATACCTGATTTGGCTGTAAGAGCCTTCAGGCAGGCCTTTAGATTGCACCATAGCTGTTCCATGTCCTGCTCATTCCAGGTTCTGTTCAGTTTAATAACCTCATTATCTACGCTTGAGATAAAGAGTTCATGTCCTTCAAAATCAAATAATACAGCCTTGATGCAGGTTGTCCCTGCATCAAGACCAATCAAATACTTCTTTTTCATTTACTGTTTTTCCTCCGTATTCGGCAGATTATATCTTGCCATCAGGAAAACATCTGCATATTCACCGTCACTCACGCATTCACTTTTAAGATAACCTTCCTTTACGAATCCGAATTTCTTGTATAGATTAACTGCAAATTCGTTTTCTTTCTGTACGGTCAGGTCAACTTTAAAAAGTTTCAGTTGATTGTCGGCAAAATCCAGTATATTAGTCAGCAGAAGTGTACCTATGCCCATGCGGTGATAATTGGCATCAACAGCTATGCTGATACGCCCCTTATGTCTCTGGCGGGGATTGGTCCAGTGAGCCAGTTTTGTGTAACCAACCACTTTATCATTCTCGTCAACAGCTACAAGGCAGTAGTTATCTTCGTTCAGAATGTCTTTTCGAATCGAATGTACGCTCTCAACAGGATAAGAAAGCATCCACTTCATGACGCCGGGCATTATTCTTATGCGGCGTATGCTAGCTGCATCTTCCGGTTCAGCAGCGCGAATCGTAAAAGTCATATCTGTTCCCCCTCTCACAGTGCTTTTCTGTAAAGCTGTTCTACCTGCTTTTTATCAGGCCTTACAGGATTCGAATTAAGATTTCCGTCATCCATTGCCTTGGCAGCCAGAACCGGAATATCTTCTTCCTTTACTCCAAGCTGACTTAATGTAACAAGTGTTCCTATCTCACCAGATAGTTTTCTGATGTCTTCAATGAAGGCCTTTGCCCCCTCCTGGACATCTTCAAAAGTCCTCTCAGGATGAATGAACGCAGCCAGTTCAGCATATCCCTGAGCTGCAGCCGATGAATTGAATTCACATACATATGGCAGAAGTACAGCGTTGCTGATGCCATGGCCAAGGTGATATACAGCGCCTAAAGGATGTGCCATCGAATGGACTAATCCCAATCCACCGTTTCCAAAGGCCATGCCAGCCATATACTGAGCATATGTCATCTGTTCTCTGGCTTCCACATTATGCGGTTTCTTAACAGCCAGAGGCAGATACCTGAATATTGTTTCAACTGCTTCTCTTGAGAGTGCCTTCGTTAACGGGAAGGCTCTGGTAGAAACGTAGCACTCCACGGCATGAGTAAGAGCATCCATGCCCGTAGCAGCGGTCAAACCGGCAGGTAAGCCAATCATCAGTTCCGGATCGTTAACAGCAATGTCTGCCATGCAGTTGCGGTCCTTCATGATCATTTTTACCTGTGCCTGCTCGTCCGTTATAAGGTAGGCACGCGAGATTTCACTCGCCGTGCCTGCCGTTGTGTTAATCGCAATGATCACAGGTGACTTTTTACTGCTCTTATCAAGTCCCTGATAATCATGTATGTCTCCACCATTAGCCAGCAGGATTCCAATGGCTTTTGTACAGTCATTTGGTGATCCGCCGCCTACTGCAATCAGAAAATCGCATCCACCCTGTCTGTATTTTTCAACGCCTTCATTGACGTTTAGTACAGTCGGATTTGGTTCTACGCCGCTGTAAATCTCATAAGGAAAACCATTGGCATCCAGCATGGCAGTTACCTTAGCCACTATGCCGGCTCTTACCAGACCGTTATCCGTTACTATTAATGCCTTGGACAGGCTTTTCTTTTTCAGTTCCTCTCCCAGTAATTCCAGGCAGCCTGCACCAAACAGGCTTTCGCATGGTAAAAAGAAACTTTTTGCGGTCATATGGTATCACTTCCTATTTCTTTAAGTTATAGCGTTTACGCAGAACTTCTTTTACGTCTTCTTCAAGTTCAAATGGTTTGCCTATCTCCCTTGCATAATGATATATCTTGGCAGCATCCTCAACGTACTGTGCGCGGATATATGCCTGATCAAGATTCTTGCCTATGACCAATACGCCATGGTTAGTCATTAAACAAGAGTTTCTCTTTTCAAGAGACTTAATTGCATTTACAGCCAGTTCATCTGTACCTGGCATGCCAAAGTCAGAAAGCGGAATGTCTCCCCCAAGGAAAGGCATCATTTCAACAAGAATGACAGGGATTTCTTCATGCAGTACTGCAAAGCTGGTTGCATATGGGGAATGGGTGTGAACTATTGCATTTACATCCTCTCTTGCCGCATATACTCCTGCATGCATTCTCCATTCTGAGGAAGGTCTGTGACTACCCTCAACAATAGTGCCATCCAGTTTCATTAATACGACATCTTCAGGCTTCATGATGGAATAGTCCATGCCGCTAGGTGTGATTGCCATAATCCCCAGTTCATGGTCGTACTCACTGACATTTCCGCTTGTACCAGCAACCAGCTGTTCACGGTAAGCCTTCAATGATACTTCCTGTATCCTTTTCCTTGCTTCATAGATATTATCCATTTGTCAAAATCCTTTCTCTCTTGTCAGGTTGTTTGGTATTTGTTTAGAATGGACCGTAATTAGTAAGAATAGCAATTACAACGAAAATCCAGCTGACAATATACAGCGGAACTGTCAGTCTGATACCAAACTTCCACCACTTGTCTACCGGCACTCTTGCAATGGAGCACATTGCTATATAAGCACCAACTGTCGGTAAGATGAAGTTAGGAACTGTAGCACCGATCTGAACAACGAGAACTGCTGTCTGAGCTGTTAAGCCCATGAGCATCAGCATTGGTCCAAGAATTGGCATTGCAGCAACGACAAGGCCTGATCCTGAAGGAATGAAGAAGTGGATGATACCGACTACGATTGTTCCCAGGATAGCGGCTAAGTATGGGCTCATGCCTGCCAGAGGTGATGATAATGCATAAATAACAGTGTCCATGATATTTCCTGATTCAAGAACTACCTGAATAGCACGGGCAATACCAACGATGATGGCGATATTGGCTGCATCCTTAGCACCCTGTGAGAAGCCATCCATGATGTCATTCATCTTAACGCCGCCTACGATACCGGCAAGAACGCCGCCTACGATAAATACGGCTGACATTTCATTCAGGTACCAGCCTTTTTTGCTGGCGCCATAGATTTCTACTGCCAGTGTAGCAATGAATACTACCAGAACAGCGATCTGACGGCCGGATAATGTGTATTCATCAAACTGCTTTGAGAATCCGAATCCTTCTGTGCTGATTCCCTTGACCAGAGACTTTTCAGGATTCTTCTTAACAGAGTTTGCATATAAGCTGATTACAAGTGCGCATACTACAGTACCTGCAGCCCACAGAGCCCATCTTAAGCCCTGTCCTGAGAATGTTGGCAGTCCCATAACAGCATCGGCAGTACCGATAACAGCTGCGTTAATTGGGCCTAAGGCGAAACCAACACCGCCGCCTCCGGCGATCATGGCCAGGCCGGTCAGGATATCATATCCGAGACCTAAGGCAATGGTTACTGAAATAGCAACGAACGGAATCTGAATCTCCGGTCCTACAGCAACACCTAACAGTGAGAACAGGACTACCATGATCCAGATAACAATTGTTCCGGAGAAGTTAGCCTTTGTGATTTTCTTTAAAAGAATACCTACGCCAGATTCCAGAGCTCCGGTACGGTTAACGATTTTGAAGCATCCTGTTGAAAGCATGATCAGGAATATGATGTTGCCTGCTGCAATCATGCCCTCTGGGACAGCGCGGAACAGCTGCAGGAAGCCGATTGGCTTCTGGTCAACTGCATGATATGTTCCAGGTACGATTACTGTTCTGCTCATTCCTTCAGGAATAGCTCTGTCAAACTGGCCGGCTGGCAGAACGTATGTCAGAACAGCAGCAATTAATACTACAATAAACAGAATCAAATATGTGTGTGGCATCTTCTGATACCATTTTTTCGGCTGTTGATTATCCATTTTTTCCTCCTTAAAATATTATGATTTTCAACTCTAATAAAATTAAACCGTCAGCACAATTATCTCAGACAACCCTCATATAATTTGTCCCCCCTAACTCAATAAATAGATAATTATGAATATTGTTTGGGCATACACCCTCTTTAAATAAATAATATAAGAAATATGTAAAACGGTCAACAAAAACTGACCGTTTCCCACAATATTTTACATATTTCAGTCATATTTTATGTGGATTATTGCGTTTTTGGCTCTTATACTATTGTAGAATTGTGGTTTTCGCACATTTTTGTGTGTTTTACAGAGATTTAAAATGATACAAAAAAAAGGCATGACCCCATTTGTGTATCAAGGCCACGCCTTTTAATAACTGACATTATGTTATGATTGCTATTGCTTGGTGTTTTTCAATACCTCTATGTCTTCAAACCAGGTTTTGTGCTTACCGTTAGGATATATGTAAATCGTGGTGCACTTGGTGTTTT
>JAEEGL016501995.1_pt1 | contig 19213 bp, 7 predicted proteins | sample 9134231 | NCBI WGS metagenome assembly JAEEGL01 (sample SAMN16246548, study PRJNA631951) | gut metagenome | biome: gut microbiome; feature: rumen; material: fiber-attached | host: Bos | place: Iran: Karaj | collected 2018-10 | reverse complement strand
GGAAACCGTTGGAGCAGCCGCTCGGATTGTTTGAACATTGGAATAACCAGCGTGAGAGGAAATATACAAAGATAGACTTGAAATATAAAAAACTATGATGAGAAGAATATTGTCAGTGGTGATAGGAATCTGCTGTCTGCTTCCTGTCAATGCTCAGGTGCTGGATGCTTTCCAAGGTATCCTCCCTGTCACGGAGCTTTCGATGAAAATGTCCCTCAACGGCAACTGGAGGCTGAAGGTTGTGAAAGGGATAGATGAAAATAAGAAGGTTCCTGTGGAAGATGAAAGCTGGGGAAATATCCCTGTTCCCGGTTGTTGGGAGGCTCATGGCTTTTGTCGCCCAACCTATGGCAGCCCGGATTCTCTGACTGGTTATTACCGAACATCCTTCATTGTGCCTGAGCAATGGAAAGGACAAAGGGTAGTCATCCGTTTTGACGGTGTCCTCTATGGCTATGATCTGTGGATTAATGGGAAAGAGGTGGGTTCGTGGCATTCTGCCTATAACACGGCTCTTTTCGATATTACAGACTTTATCAACAAGAAGAAGGTTCGTCAGGATCTTGCTATGCGTGTAGTATCACGCTATCGTGGAAGTGACTTCGACTGTAATGATGATTGGTCACCCAATGGAATCTTCCGTGATGTAACACTGATGACCATTCCTCATACTCATCTGAAGGACTTGGTGATTCATACGAAGAATACAGGGGATGTCCAGGTAGAAACGAGTGTAGCAAACCCTGACAAGACAACAACTGTGAGACATGAGATATTAGATGCTCAGGGAAGGGTCGTGGGGGAAAAGAAAGTCGTGTCTCCACATTTGTGGACAGCGGAAACACCTTATCTATATACTCTTCGCACGACGTTGATGCAGAAAGGTAAAGTGCTGCAAACCTTTGAGCATAAGTTTGGCTTCCGTGAGGTGACGGTAGAGGGAAATATCCTTAAGATAAATGGTAAACCCATCAAGTTACGTGGTGTCACCAGCCATGCTACAGATCCTCAAACCGTGAAAGTCATCAGTGAGGCGTTGACACTAAAGGATATGAAACTGATGAAAGAAGCTTCGGTCAACTATATCCGCACCTCACACTATCCCCGTGAACCGCGTTTCTATGAGTTGGCCGACTCTCTGGGGTTCTATATCATCGATGAAGTACCTTTCGGTTATGGGGATAAGAACCTCTCTGACCCTTCCTTCTATCAGGTACTCCAGCAGAGAGCGCAAGCAACCATTCGTCGCGATAAGAATCATCCATCGGTCATCATCTGGAGCTTGGGTAATGAGAACCCACTGACAGATATCTGTGTAAAACTTGGTGGTTATGTAAAAGCACAGTTAGACAGTTCTCGTCCTGTCTGTTATCCTCAGGTGGGTTCTTATTTCCGTAAGTTCAATTATGATTTCCCCAAGGTGGCAGACATCTATGCACCACATTATCCCACTACGGGGCAGATCGCAGATTTCTATCAGCGTGCTGACCGTCCGGTGATCTTTACAGAATACTGTCATACTTTGGGTATCTCTTTTGAGGATCATGACAGACAGTGGGAGATTATTGAGCGAACACCCTGTATTGCCGGTGGTTCCGTTTGGGAATGGGTGGATCAAGGCATGCCTTTTAAAACGGATGCTGTAGGAGGTAAACGATATGGATATGAGGAAAAAGTATTTACCTCAGACGATGCTGGCTTTGAGATGTCGGGAAATAAAGGGACTGATGGCTTGCTTTATGCCGATCGTACACCTTTACCCAACTACTATGAACTACAGCATAACTACGCCCGTGCTTTTGTGTCATCTTGTGACAGAGAAGCAGAGCGAGTCAGACTCACTGTTCATAACCGTTATGACTTTATCAATCTGAAGGATCATGTGATATTCCATTGGTATCTGACCAACAACAGAGATACAGTGGCGGGTGGTGCTTTCAGTCCTGACTGCGGTCCTCGTACTTCTAATGATTACCTATTGCCATTACCCGAGCAATCAGGCCTTTCCTTACTACAGTTGGATATTAAAGATACTCAGGGAAATACTTTCCTTCATCAGAGTTTTGTGATGAATAAACCCAATGTATGTTGGACGGGTGATGATAATGTGATGGATTTGATACAAGAAGGACCTTTAGTACGTGTCGGTCGTAAAGAAACAATGGCAGAACGTCTGAAGGTAGCAAACCAACGTATAGGGAATTACCTGCAACCACTGGATAATCCATATGTAAAGGCTGAGGTGAATATCACCCGAGAAGGCACGGCTACCCAGGTGGCATTTAGTCTTACCCCTGATACCACAGATACTTTCTTGTCGGAGTTGGGCTTGGCCTTCCTGCTTGATAAAAAGATTGATCGAGTGCAATGGATCGGTCAGGGTCCTTTTGCCTCATATCCTGGTCGGCAACAGGCTAACCGTTATGGTTTCTGGAGCAAACAGATGGATGATCTCTATTTTGAAGGAAACAGAATGGGCGTAGATGCTACTCTCCTGTCAGGAAAAGACGGTGATGGATTACTGATCGTTGGTAATAGTCTGAATCTGAATTTTGAGCAGACTGACCGTGGTGTCGTCCTTACAGTGAATGTTGCAGTTTCAGGACAAGGCCCGAAGTTCGCTCGTACTGCCTTCCCTGTCATCGCCAAGGAGACAGACACATTAAAGGGTCTCTTCACTTTGTATAAGATCAATACGGATAAGATGCCGGATATCTTTCGACAGTTCTTTATCCGTCCGAGTGATATACCGGCACCCTTTAGGCCTTTTAAGACACAATACGATACTTATTTGCTAAGGTATAACGACCATTGATCCACGATGATATGCTCATCGAGAGCCTTGATGGTTAAGGTATGTTCTCCTTTGGACAGTGTAACAGTCATTTCGCGAATAGCCTGTCCACGGAGAACATTCTTTTTCCATTCTTCCGAGCGGAAAGGTTCTTTCAGCGTATAAATAGTTGGTTTACCATTGTCAATACTTATGCTGTAACGAATATCTCCGGAATCTATCGCATGGGTGGGGATTAATCTGGTAAAAAGGGTATAGGTTTCATCCTTATCAACAGTAAATGAATAGATTAATGACCCTTCTTTAGGTAAGGAGACAGCATTCATGGAATATCCGAGCATCTGTATAGGATGAGCTCCCTGTGTAGCTTGGTTGAAAGAATGTGCATCCCTGACAATGATGGGCTGCTGCTTATCAAGGGATAAGGATGCATGCACATCCCTGTATACTGGTAAATCACGGGGGGCAGCACTCATCAGATAGCGCCATTTACCTTCTTTTATCTCGTTATATCGTGCTGTCAGTTGGAGGATCTCCTGATAAGCCTTGTGGCTCTCAATCGTGTCTCCCAGGATCTTCCTGTTCATGGCTTCTGTGGCGAGCACGGGATAGAGTATGGCTGTGAAATAAGCATCTTGTAAATCTTTCCGTACGTGTGGATAATTATCTTCTACACATCTTTTTATCTTCCCGAAGTCACTGAGACGTTGGTACGCTTCCTGTCTGTCCCAATCGACAGTGGTGACAGGTGATAATCCTCTTTCATACTTTTTCTTATCCAGTTCTACTTGTGTGTGTCCTGTGAATTCCGGGCGACGTTCGCCGCAAAGACGATAAAAATCGTGCATGGCAGGAAATATACGATTTCCTATGTCGTGGCCAAACTGCCGGCATAACCATCCTTTGTAATGATGGGTGACAGTGGCAGCACTTACACTGTGGATGTTCCATGCCATATCCATGAACAACTCCAAGTCATAGCCTGCCACTTTTGGGTCATGGTCATTAGCTATCCATATTTTGCGTGCATGATGACGATATGCCTCGCTCATTTCATTGAATATCAGTCCTGGTTGTGTCGTCGTCAACCAGAGATAATCATGTGGCCTCCCCCAATAGCTCAGGTGGTAATAGATTCCGGCACCACCACTCCGTTGCTGTTCAGCATCGTCAGATAATCTGGTGATATAACCATAATTGTCGTCGCACCACATCAACGTAACGTTATCGGGAACCTTCAAACCGTTATCATACAGTTCCAGCACTTCTTTATAAGGAACGAACATCTGTGTCAGCTTTTTAGGATTACCAACGTATTCTTCAAGTAAAGTCTGTTGATCATTGATGACTTGCTGCAATCCCTCGAACTTTTCTTGCATGGTCGAATAACCTTCCATCGAACTGTCGTGAATACCCCGCATGCCGATGGTAAAGATATTCTCTCGCCTATCTTTTACCTCTTTCAGTCGCTCTATCCAATAGTTCTGAACGGATTGACGGTTGGTTCTATAATTGAAAGGGCCACGATCGGCTTTCTTCCATTCTCCAACATTGTTTCGCATCATGGGTTCACAGTGAGAGGTTCCCAAGACGATGCTGAATGAGTCAGCCATTTCCTTTGCACCCTCTACATCGAAGAAAGCAATGGTTCCCTCGTGCATGGCCGGCCAGATTGTATTACCGCGAAGTCGTAGAAGGAGTTGGAAGATACGTTTATAGGTTTGCACACCGATACGTCCTTCAGCTCCCGGTTCTAATGTCTTACTGCTCCAGGGGCGTATGGACCAGTCTTCATCATTAATAAAGATACCCCTGTATTCCACACTGGGCTGTTGTCGTGTATGATAATCTATGGGAAGTGATAACGACTTTTTCCTTTCGGGAACGATATCACCCCACCATATCCATGGAGAAACACCTGCTAATCTTGACAATTCGAGTATGCCATAAGCGGTTCCTCTACCTCCATGACCTACCACAAAGATTTTTCCTTTTCTGATATATATATCGAAGCCATCTTGGGATTGGTTCTCCTGATTCTTTTTTGGGATGATGCGGATGATACCCTTTGGGGATGACTTAGGTTTTAAGCCAGTTACTAGACACATATCTTCTTTGAACATTTCCAAGGCGATTTTTACTACAGGATCGACTTTCCTGGAAACAGAGTAGGTAATGGGCGTATTCCCGTCGAACCACACAAAATCGTTTTGAGCAATAATGTTCTGTAAAGAAACAATAACAAAGACAGCAATACTTATTATTCGTTTCATTTTAACGTTGATTTCTATTCTTTGAGTAATCTGAGGGGGCTACTCCATATTCTTTTTTGAACACCTCGCGGAAATGACCGAGATCGTTGAAACCGGTCATCGATGCTGCCTCTGACACATTATAATCACCACTGGCGAGCAACTGGGCACAGCGTTGCAGACGCAGCTTGCGGATATACTCTTTTGCCGTCATTCCGGTAAGTGCTTTCACTTTCCGGTAGAAGGTAGAATGACTCATGGCCATCTTATCCGTCATGAATGCCATGTCAAGATTCTCTGTGTCGATATTCTCCTGTATCACCCGATTCATCTTGTCTATAAACTCCCGGTCGAGACGATTTAGTTGAGGCTTCTCATCAGTCGGATAAAGTGCGGGGCTGTTCGCTGTTGTGGTATTCTGACTCCTCTGCAGGATCAACTCTGCAAGATGGCGTCTGCCGGACAAGAGGTTGTTGATACGACTCTGCAACAGACGGGAACTGAAAGGCTTGGTGAGATAAGAGTCAGCTCCACTCTCATAGCCCTCTTGCTTATCCTCGACAGAATCTTTAGCTGTGAGTAAAATAATGGGAATATGACTGGTGTTGATATCTTCTTTCAGTCGGCGGGTGAGATCAATACCATTCATCTTTGGCATCATGATATCACTGACAATGATGTCTGGGATATTCTCAAGGGCAATCTCCAAACCTTCCACACCATCAGCTGCTTGCAGGATTTGGAAATCATCGCCCATGGAGTTGGCGATATATTGTCGTATATCGCTATTGTCTTCCACAACGAGTAATACGGGTCGTTGGTCACCTTCATAATCTGCCATAACGGAATTTTCACTTTCTTTCTCTGTCTCCTCGTCACGGTCTTCTTTATGTAAGGCATTAGGATAGGTGTTATCTGTCAGTATGGCAAACGAGAATTTCGTGCCCTTACCTAACTGACTATCTACTGTCAGTGTACCTTGATGCAAGTCGGCAAGTGATTTTACTAATGCTAATCCTATTCCTGTACCCGATGCCTGATGTTCCCCTTTCACTTGATAATAGCGGTCGAAGATATGATCCAGAGCATCTGGTGCGATGCCATATCCAGAGTCTTCCACGGATATGACTGCTTGGCCATGGTCGTCAGTATCAAGTGATAGATTGATAAATCCCTTCTCCGTATATTTTACGGCATTCGACATCAGATTACTGATAATGGATGAGATAACCTCTGAATCGAAATAAACAGGTGGTACCTTGTCACTTACAGCGATATTCACCGCCACTTGCGGGTTACGGTTGAGTTGATTATAATACTGTCCAATCTCTGTGACAAGCGTTCCCAAGTCACCCTTTGCTACTGTGAGTTGACGATTCTGTGTCTCCGTCTTTCGGAATTCCAGTATTTGGTTGATCAGGTCGCGTAGCCTGCCGGCGCTTTTGTTTATCAGCTCCAGCTTTTTGTGATAGGTTTCCGATAATTGGTTGTCGTTGACAAGATCTTCCAATGGACCCAGGATGAGTGTGAGTGGTGTGCGCAGCTCATGGGTGATGTTCGTGAAGAAACGTAACCGTTCTTCGTTCAGTTCTTCTTTCTGGAGGTTATCACGTCGCTCCAACTCAAGGGAATTTTCGAGTTGCAGTTTTCGTTTGTAGGTAGACATCAATATCCATACGATAGTACCTAACAACAAAGCATAGAGAAGATATGCCCACCACGATAGCCAGAATGGTGGCTTGATACGGATCTTAATCTGGGTGACGGAAGCCTCTTCCCAATCCTGACTCTTCAGCTTTGCCCGGAGAATGAACGTGTAGTTTCCGGGACGCAGACCGCGGAACACCACATCATCATCGTTATCAATATAATACCACTCATCATTCAGTCCTTTCATGAGATAAGAATATTCGACTCGCCCGGACTGAGAGAAGTCCTTTACTGTGAAGGTGATATGCAGCGTATTTTGTTTATACGAGGTATATACGTATCCTTTGCTGTCGGGAACCAAACGCTGAATCTCTGTATCTTCTCCTGCGGGGTTATATGCCTCAAGACTGACGATCTGCACTTCCGAGACCTTCTGATTGTGGTTCATTGCCTGAGGATTGAAGAAACACACCCCATTAGGCGAAGCGAAGAACATCGTACCATCGGATGCCGTAGCTGAAGAAGCACTGATAAAACTCCCTGATGGCAGATTGTCGGAATGGTTGTAATTATAAAATCGTTTTTTCACGGGATCGAAGCAGGATATACCTGTGAAGGTGCTCAACCAGATGTGTCCCGACCTGTCGAACTGCAAGGCGCGGATATGATTTTCTTTCAGTCCTTGTCTGTGATCGTATGTGGAGAATTTCCGTGGCTGTCTGATATCAGGGATATGCACCAATCCTTCGTATGTTCCCAGCCATACACCGTTCTCACCGTCAGCACACACATCATTGACGCAGTATGATGGCAGTCCGTCTTGCTCGTTGATGGTTATCACATCCTTATTCCTGGGGTTGACGAAAAAGATTCCCTTTGCTTGTGTGGCTAAAAGCAAACGTCCGTCACTAAGTTCGAGAATACGGCAGATATGCTCATGGCTAATCTTTTTGTTAATAATCTCTTCCCGGTCAACGATCTCATCTTTGTATGAGCAGATGCCGAATTCACTGCCTATCCAGATCCTGCCATCACGATCTTCTGCCAAAGAACGGATGTCGGGTGCTGCATAACCGATCTCAATACGCTCAAAGCGTTGTGAACGGGGATCGTATCTTACGACACCGTCGTCTTCAATACCTAACCAGATGTTTTCCTGATGGTCAGCGAGCAGACACATCACGAAGGAGTGTTCCCTGCGCCGTCCACCGGTAATCTTCCAGGTTTTCACGATATGCCCATCCCTACATAATGAGAACTCATCCTCTCCTCCTAACCAGACATTTCCCCGACCGTCGGCAGAAACACCATAAATACGTTTCTGTTGATTGTTCTCATCATAAAAAGGAATTGTCTGAAACTGTGGCTTCTGTGCCGCGATAAAGTCTATACCTGTGCTGTGACAACCTATCCAGATATTACCGAACTCATCCTGTGCCAATGCTCTGGTGTTTGTGGAGGAGAGATGCAGTTTTTTGTTCTCATCAAAATAGATGGGCGTGCCGTTCTTCTCATGTTCACTGGCCTGATTAGGATCAATGAAGGAGATGCCACCCATGTCGGATGCTACCCACAGTCGGCCGTCGCTGAATTTCTTCAGGCTATATACATTATCATAAATGGCGGCCCCAGTGTGGGCTACCTTTGTAAATGTACCTTTTTGCGGATTAAAAAGGGCAACGCCATGATCAGTACCTACCCAAATATTCTTCATGTCATCTTGATAGATACATCTCACGTTATTACCCGGAAGACTGCTCGGTTGCTCTTCCTGATGAACGAAATGCTTGGACTTACCATTGTTGATATCAACCACTGACATACCCTCGCTGGTATGTCCTAAATACAGATGACCGTTACCGTCATCGTAACCGCAGCGAATACCATGTGGAGAGTCTATCTTCAGTTCTTTCATCTCCAGCGTGTTGCAGTCCATCTGCCATACAGAACCGTTGACTGCTAATAGCCAGGCGGTGCCGTTGTTCTTGCTGATGATATCATTGATACCGGAATGAAAAGGTGCATCCTGACGGGAAAAGTTCTTGAAGGTAGCATCTTTGTTGTCGTACACGCTCAAGCCATTCTCCATGCCAATCATTACTTTGTCGGTCGTATTGTCATAGTACAAGCATCTGATACCACTGCCGATAACACTTATATAACTGTTTTCCATCAGATTCTGTCTGTTGAAACTCGTTACGATATTTCCGGCCACTCTGTTGAGTCCCGATTCAGTAGCCACCCAAACATGTCCTCTCTTGTCGATGGTCAGGTCGATGATGAAATTGTTTGATAGACCGTTTTCAATGCCGATATGCTTATCTGCATAAAGAACGTTCTGTGCGGCAGCTCCGGTAACACAGAGATACAAGAGTAATAATATATATATCCTTTTCATACTAGTTCCTTTTATTATGCAAATATAATCAATTTGAAGGATAAATCAAATTTTTTATGTACAGTTTTCTCCCATGACAGAATCACCTATCCTGTTTGACGAAATTAACGATAATTCTCTGTCTTTCACATACCATTCTAAGCTACGAATGCATATTTTTACAGATAGGATAGGTAAAATAATCAAAAATACGAAAAAACCATGGGTTTATTCGTCATGAATAATTATTCGGTGTTCTTTGAATGATTAACCACTTATTGTATTTTTAATATATTTATACTTTTGCTTACGATTTCCTCCTTGTGAAAGACGGAACAATCGATTTTAAAGGTTTTTAGGTTATTAGATTAGATTGTAGTATTAATTAGGTTTTTGTAAGGTTATTATTAGGTGTTTTAGTTTTGGTTAGTAGATATTAGGTTTTGAAGGGTAAGGGACTGTTTTCGGGATGGACAAAAAGTGAGAAAGAATATTATAAAGTTTACATATTAATTATTAACCATTATTTAACTGTATGAGAAAAGGACTAATTTCAGACAAGTTGATGTCAGGGTCATGTTTGATCCGACAACTGATGATCCTGGCTTTGATGGTGCTGTGCTCCACAGGAGCCCTAGCCCAGAACAAAGTTTCAGGAACTGTAGTCGATGCAAATGGTGAGGCTGTCATTGGAGCCAGTGTGGTTGTGAAAGGAACAAGCACAGGAACAGTCACCGACTTAGATGGTAACTTTACCATTCCCAATGTACCACAGAATGGTAGTCTCGTTGTGTCGTATGTAGGCTATGCCACACAGACGGTTCCTGTGGGAGGGAAATCATCAATTAACATTACATTACAGGAAGACCGTCAACTCCTCGATGATGTCGTGGTAGTTGGTTACGGTGTTCAGAAGAAGAGAGATGTGACAGGTGCTTTGACTCGTGTAGGCGAGAAGGAATTGAATTCGAAGCCGGTAAACAATGCTTTTGAAGCACTCCAGGGTAAAGCTGCCGGTGTGGATATCACTACCAGTGAGCGTCCTGGAACGGTTGGTAGCATCGCCATTCGTGGTCAGCGATCTATCTCTGCTGGCAAGGGTCCCCTTTACGTGGTTGACGGTGTACCCCTTCAATCGGGTGGTATTGAGGCATTGAATCCTCGTGACATTGAGAGTATTGATATTTTAAAGGATGCTTCTTCTACTGCTATCTATGGTAGCCGTGGTGCTAACGGTGTCGTACTCGTCACCACCAAGCGTGGTCAGGAAGGTAAGATGCAGGTGAGCTACAACGGTTCTTTAACTTTTGAGAAGATTGTTGATAAGAGTCCTGCCATGAAAGCCAGTGATTATATCACATGGCGTCGTTGGGCTTACTATAACATGAGTCCGGATAAGTACACTCCGGGTGATCAGCCAACAGAGGCGCAGGATCGAAACTTCTTCGGAGGTGATGACACTGCCCTGAATAATGTCCTGAAAGGATGGGCCGGTGGCTCATGGGACGGTTCTAAGGTAACAGATACTGATTGGACAGAGTTTGCTACTCAGACAGGTCTTACTCAGGAGCACACTGTTAGTGCCCGTGGTGGTACCAAGAATGTTGCAGGATTTGTATCTTTCGGTTATCTCCGTAACGAGGGAACTCAGAAGGGACAGACATATGATCGTTATAATTTCTCTGCCTCTGCAGATATTCAGGGAACCAAGTGGTTCAAGACCGGTGGATCTTTCAATGCTTCTTTCTCTACTCAGCAGTATGGTTACTCTAAGGCTTACGGTACCAGTTCCGGTCCTACCGATCTTTATGGTGCAGCCAAGGCTATTCTGCGTTACACTCTTCCGTACGATGAGAATGGTGAGATCATTACTCAGCCTGGTGGATCTACAACGAATACCTATTCCATCATAGATGAGTGGACAAAGTCGAATGATGAGAGAAAGAGCTTCCGTCTGTTGGGCAGTTTCTATGCTCAGATTGACTTCGGACAGATTTATGAGCCTCTTCAGGGACTGATGTGGAAAACTCAGTTCGGACCTGAATTCCGTTACTATCGTAATGGTAATTTCCTTGACAGCAGTTCTATCAGCCGTGCCGGCGGTAACAACACCGTTAGCCGTGGTGATGGTCAGCAGTTAGCATGGACACTCGATAATATGTTGTTATATAATAAGTCATTTGGTGCTCACACGCTTGGCTTAACCTTGTTGCAGAGTGCCTCTAAGACTAGGACAGAAACCAGTTCTATCAGTGAGCAGAAGGTTCCTATGTCTTCATTCCTTTGGAATAACCTTGGTGCCGTTGACGTAACGGATCCCCAGTATCAAGTGGGTATCGGTTCTGGCCTCTCTGGTAATCAATTGTCTTCATATATGGCTCGTGTGAACTACTCGTTCATGGAGCGTTACCTCCTCACAGCATCAGCACGTTGGGATGGTGCGTCAGTGCTTGCACAAGGAAAGAAATGGGACTTCTTCCCCTCTATGGCCTTAGGTTGGCGTATGGAAGAGGAGGAATTTATGAAGAATGTCAGCTGGGTCGATCAGTTGAAACTCCGCTTCGGTGTCGGTGTGACTGGTAATGCCGCCGTAGATCCCTACGGAACATTGGGTGTGATCAGTGCTTATTGGATGCCATTCAGCCTTGGTAACTCTCAGATCCTCGTCACTAATGAGCCTTATTATTCTTCAGGTTCTAACAAGATGCCTAACAAGAATCTGGGTTGGGAGAAGACCACTCAGTGGAACCTGGGTGTCGACTTCAGTTTCCTGAAAGGCCGTATTGGTGGTACCCTCGATATGTACGCATCTCGTACCAAGGACTTGATTCTTGATATGACAATTCCTTCACTCTCTGGATATCCATCAATGAAGACCAATGTCGGTCAGACCAAGAACAGGGGTGTAGAAGTGACATTGAATACAATCCCAGTGATTACCAAAGACTTTATCTGGAATTCAAATCTGAACTTCGCTTGGCAGAAGGATGAAATCGTAGAACTGGCTAATGGCAAACAGGACGACGTCAACAATGCTTGGTTCATTGGTGAATCGATAGCTGTACACTATGGATTTGAGGCTAATGGTATCTGGCAGGAAAGCGATGCTGAAGAGATGGCAAAGTTTAATGAGAAAGGTGAAAAGTTCACAGCAGGAAGTGTTCGTCCTGTCGATCAGAATGGTGACTATGTGATTAATGCTGAGGACCGTGTGATTATCGGTAATAAGAATCCACGTTTCACAGCAGGCTGGTCAAACAGTATCAGTTGGAAGGGCTTTGAGCTCATGCTTGACCTGCAGGGCCGCTTCGGCTACACTATCAGCACTGGTGGTGAAGGTCAGCTCGGTATGTATCAGCAGCGTGAGATCAGCTACTGGAGACCGGACAATACCGGTGCCGATTGGCAGAAACCTGTTTACAGCCAGGCTGGAGGTGATCCCTATGCTGGTCTGCTCGGATTCAAAGATGCATCGTTCATCAAGATCCGTAACCTCTCTCTCGCATATAATTTCGATAAGAAGTTGCTCAGTCAGATAGGTATCAATGGCTTGAAACTCTATATTCAGGGCAAGAACCTCGGTATGCTTTACTCTTCAGTTGATTTCATGGATCTCGATACTGGCCGCACTTACTTTAACCGTGGTGTTACCGTTGGTGTTCAGGTTGATTTCTAAACTTTTGGTAATAATATAAAGACGAAACAAATATGAAATATTTTAATAACATAATAGTTTGCGGTGCATTGTCGTTGTTCACCTTGATGGGTACTACCTCCTGTGGTGACGAATTCCTGGAGGAAGAAGCTGGTCATCTTTACACAGACGCACTGCTTGAGACACAGGATGGAGCCTTGGCTATGGCTGCCGGCCTCTATGCAAACTTACGTTGGCACTTCGGTTATGAGTGGGCTTACGGTATCACACTCTATGGTTGCGATGAGTTTACCAATGGTGCAGACCTCACTTCAGAACCCTGGAATACATATGACAACCGTTTGAACCCTCTGGATTGTACACCAGCTTTAGGTGCAGCAAACAAGAACTGTCCTGCTGTATCAGCACTCTGGGATCAGATGTATTATGGTATCTCTACTGCCAACTTGATTATCAGCAAGGCAGACAATGTAACCAATGAAGATGCCCGTAACAAGGCTCTTGGTGAGGCTCATTTCCTGCGTGGATATAATTACTATCGCCTGTTCTGTCAGTATGGTGCTGTGACTTTGGAAACAGAACCAGCTAACGGAGTCGTTAAAAAGAACTACACACGTGCCAGCGAGGAGGAAACGCTGAATCTGATTATTGATGATTTTGAGAAAGCCTATCAGCTCTTACCCACCAAAAAATGGCGTGGTAACGGAACTTGGACCAAGTACACTGCAGCTCACTTCCTGGCTAAGGCTCTGCTTTACCGCCAGTCTGAGCGTTGCGCCTCCTGGGCTTCGAAGTACGAGAAGAGTGCAGACCTGAATCGTGTCATCTCTCTCTGTGATGAGGTGATCGCTGCATGCCCCTTAGCTTCTGACTACTGGGATCTGTATGCTAAATGGACGGGTGTAGACTGTCCCAATGAGGGTCTTGACGAGATTCTGATGGCTGCTGAGCATAACCTGGACAATACTACTCAGGGACGTTTCGGTAACCGTACTTACAACTATTTCGATCCTCAGTTCTCTAACTTCTCAGGTGGTTGGGTACAGCGCGGTCAGTATATTGGTGGTATGGACTTCCAGCGTTGTCGTCCAACAGAGTACACCTATTCTGTATTCGATAACGTGAACGATGCCCGTATGTGGAAAACCTTCAAGACCGTCTATGGACTGAACAATATTACCAAGTTTAAAAAAGCAAAAGACAAGGACGGAAAGGATATAAATGTGTACGACCGTGAATCCGTGGCTTCTCAGAATGGAATCACCCTTGATCAGGTTCCTGACATTGGTGATGAGGGTATCATCTTCATCTTGAATAAGAAAGACGACCATCGCTTTGATGGTAATCCTTATGGTACCTTTGGACGTGGAAGCGATGCTCACAGTTTCGTTAATCCTCTTACCAAGAAATGGGTGCCCAATGCTTTCGTAACCTTCCAGGATGGAAAGTATGTGCTGAATACCTATACAGGTAATCCTTCTAAGTCTAATGTCTTCTGTGGTATCAACAAAACGGCCGACGGTACACGTACCGGTGAGAAAGGAGATGCACACCGTGATGTGATCATGGCCCGTACCGGTGAGACTTACCTCGTAAAGGCTGAGGCACAGGTTCGCTTAGGTAAGTATCAGGATGCCATCACTACAGTCAACAAGCTACGTGCCCGTGGTCAATGGAAACTGGGAGAAGACCGTGGCTATTATACCGATGGCTCGATGGCCTTCCTGAAGGCTGACGGTGGTAAGGAAGATAACTCTACAGCTGCTGCAAAGACGGTTAAGAAGAATAAGGACAATGTCGGTAAGGAGCTCATCAATTCTGAGGCATACTATGCTTCCATGACGCACAAGAATACCTATTACCTCTCTACTGGCATTGACTCGACAAAGGCAGCTTCCGATCTTCAGATCAAGAGTTATACCCAGCTTCCTCCAGAAGATGAGGCTGTTCTCGCCGCTATCGGTGCTACGAGTGAATACGACCGTATGCTGAACTTCATCTTCAACGAACGTACCCGTGAGTTGCTCGGTGAGTGGAACCGTTGGGATGAACTGGCCCGTACCGGATTGCTTGTAAAGCGTGCAAAGGCATTCAATCCGGAGGCTGCTCCAAACGTGCAGGAACGTCATATGTATCGTCCTATTCCACAGAAGTTTATTGATACGCTTCAGAACGAGGATGGTACGAACCTCAGCGATGCCGAAAAGAAAGCATGGCAGAATCCTGGCTATTAATGATCTCTCGTAATGTGTTAATAGTATAATAGTGTAAAATCTGTGGACAAATAAGGGGCGTTTCATTGCGCCCCTTATTTTATTTTACATACGATTACAAATACTTACTTGAGATAGCCTGACAGCTTCGAATTGATTGATTGCAACCCTTTGGCCACACTGCGTGCATTCATCTGAGCCCCGATCTTGGAAGTGTGAGTATGGTCGTTATTGTAATATTTAGCAGCCCGTTTCTTGCTTTTCACTCCATCTTTGGAAGCAAACTTCTTGTCAAGGAAATCTGCCGAGATATTATGTACATCTACAAACTCCACGCCCGTTGCCTGAACCACGTCACGATACCATTTTCCATAGGTGTCATTACGACGTTCGATCTTTCCGTTGGGCCATTCATTGCGTGGGGTTAAGGATAATAAGATCGGGGTGGCTCCTTTCTCCCGTACATCATCAATGAATTTCTTAAGATACCATCCGAAGCTATACACCAGTTCGTATCGGCCGTCTTTCTCCATTTGATAGACATGACAGGTGTCGTAGCTAGCTGCAATCACTCCCCGTTCTTTAGGATCGGTGATGGAACAGATGTCATTATGCCCAAACTGGATAAGTACAAAGTCACCAGGTTGGAGGGAGTTATACACCTTTTCCCAGCGCCCCTCACGGAGATAACTGCGTGTTGACCGTCCAGCCATAGCCTCGTTTGCCCATGTTATCTTTGCAGCGTCGAAAATCATACCGGCTTGAGAACCCCATCCCCACATGCCGTTTTCATCGTTATCTTTGTTTTTTACGGTAGAGTCACCGGTAATGAAAACCATAGGTTTCCCTGCCTCACGTTGAACAGAACATGTCGGTAACTCCACATTCACCATCATCTCTTTCAGTGGGGCGAGCAATGGATGGGAAGAGTAATAAATACCCTCGGCGGCACTGCGAGCATTCAGTTCTGCACCAAAGGCACTGGTGTGGATATGGTCACCATAGAAATGATATTTCTTTTTCCACATACTGAATTGATCAAATTTCCTGCCACTGATATCATTCAGGTCGATGAATGGTACTCCTTCTACGGCTGCTATGTAGGCTGCCCATTGCGTCTGAGGCTTACGGATAATCTTTCCCGCATCATCATATGCATCCCGGGGAGTGAGTGACATTAAGATAGGATGGGCTCCTTTGGCACGAATCTCTGTGATGTATTTGCGAAGATAGGTTCCATAGCTATATACTGTATCCATTTTCTGCGTGCGTTCATTCTTCCCGATAACCATTGTGTCGGGATCTACACCGGTGATGACACCGCGGGCTCTTTTCGCATCAAAGAAATCTGCACTGTCATTATGCCCGATGGATACAATCACCCAGTCGCCCGGCTTCAATGCCTGACGTACTGCCGGCCACAGGTCGGTGTAGAAGGTGCGTGTTGACATGCCGCCGAGGGCTTGGTTCTCCACGGAAATACGCTGATGGTTGAAATATTTGTTTGCAAAATAGCCCCATCCCCATTGACCGTTATTGCCGTTCCCGAGTGTTCCGTTACGCATGGTAGAATTTCCTATCAGGAAGAGTACAGGATGGGATCCTATACGTGTTGTTCCTGGGGCAGGACGTGACATAAGTGCCTTTCCGATAGAGTCAGGAGTGTTGTCAATTACTTGTGCCTTGGCAAAAAACGTACTCGTCATCAGTACGCAAAAGAATAGTAAATGCTTCATTTCTGTATTTTTTGCAAAGATACATTTTTTATCGTAAAAGTGTACCGTGAAAACGGGTGTTCTTTCTGTCATAAACGCGAGTCTAATCGGTCATTCATAAATATGTCCTTTGCAAATAGCGGTAAAAACACTAAATTTGCCACATCTATAGATGATAGAAGTATGAAAAGACTGGTATTATTTTTATTCCTGATGATTCCTGTGTTGAGTCGTGCAGCATCGGTTTACAATGTGCTTGATTATGGTGCTAAGGGCGACGGCAAGACACTTGATCACATGGCGATCAACAAAGCAATTGAGGCGGCTACCAACAACGGAGGCGGTCAGGTACTATTGCCTCCGGGAGTCTATCTCTGTGGTAGTATTCGCATGAAAAGTAATGTCGATCTGCATCTGTTGCGTGGAGCAAAGATATTAGCTGCTCCTGCGGAGATGAAAGCCTATGATGAGAGTGAGGTGTTTGGTGCACCAGAGTATCAGGATGGCGGACATACCTATTTTCATAATTCGTTGATCTGGGCAGAAGGACAGTCGAATATCAGTATTACTGGTTTGGGAATGATTGACGGAGAGGGACTCACGCGTCATGATACGGAGCGAGGCGGTAATGTACAAGGCGGTTCTATCGGTACGGGTGATAAGGCCATCGCCTTCAAGCAATGCCGTAATGTCACGATACGTGATATTACCATTTTCAGAGGAGGGCATTTTGCCATTATAACGACAGGCTGTGATATCGGCACGATAGATAATGTAACGATCGATACCAACCGTGACGGTATAGATATCGACTGCTGCAAGTATTTCACCGTGAGCAACACCAAGGTGAATACTCCCCATGACGATGCCATCGTACTGAAAAGCTCGTATGCGCTGAAACGCCCCGTGCTCTGTGAGCACATCCTGATCACAAACTGTATCGTGACCGGTTATAAACTCGGTACTTTCCTAGACGGTACCTATGTGCCTGAGAAGGTAAACTGGGTGTGCGGGCGCATAAAACTCGGCACTGAGTCGAATGGCGGTTACCGGAATATAACCATATCCAACTGTACCTGTATGTGGAGCAGCGGTTTGGCATTTGAGGTGGTTGACAGGGGAAGGATGGAGAATATCGTCGTGGATAATATCTCCCTGAGTCATGTGCACCATTATCCAATCTACATCACGACGGGTTGCCGCAACCGTGGTCCGAAGGAATGTACGGATATCTCTTCCGCACGTGATATATACATTAATAATGTGATTGCTGATGATGTCGATTCGTTGGCCGGTATCATCGTAACAGGTATGGAAGGTACTCCGATCAGGAATGTGTCACTCTCTAATATCTTTGTCAGGTACAGGGGCGGCGGAAAGAAGGTGACGACTCCATATAGGGAACAGGGAACGAATTATCCGGAACCGAGATGGGCTGGACCGACACCAGCCTACGGACTGTTTGCCCGTCATGTGGATGGTCTTCGACTGCATAATGTGCGCTTCGAACTTCTCAAGAGTGACGAACGACCGGAGATGATTCTGGAAGATGTCATCAACGAAAATATCGGGAAATGAGAAATCATGATAATAAAAAGATCGCTTTATGAAGACAGCATTGAGGATATTATATAGTAAGAGGTTATTAACGGGGTTCTTTCTTCTCTGCGCATTCTCTTTTTCATCAGCCTATGCTCAGGTGGTTGTGGATACGGTGATGAATCAGGAGAGTGATAAACCTTTTTATTTCTCAGTGCCGGTGGCTGACGGCAACTACAAAGTGACCGTGACACTCGGTTCCAAAAAGAAGGCTGCTCACACTGTTGTCAGAGCAGAGTCAAGACGACTGATGGTGGAGAAGTGTACAACCAAGAAGAACAAATATGCCACTTATTCTTTTATTGTCAATAAACGTTCTCCGGAGTTAGAGGGTGGGAAAAGAGTCTCTTTGAAACCCCGGGAGCATGATTATCTGAATTGGGACGGGTTGCTTACCTTGGAGTTCAATGGCTTGCATCCCGCCGTAAAGAGTATTAAAATAGAGTGTGATACAACAGCCACAACCGTTTTCCTCTGTGGTAACTCAACGGTGGTGGATCAGGAACTGGAACCATGGGCCAGTTGGGGGCAGATGATTCCGAGGTGGTTCACGGAGGAGGTGGCGATCTCCAATCATGCTGAGAGCGGACTGTCTGCCAGAACGTTTATCAATGGTTTTAGGCTCGACAAGGTGCTCTCGATGTTAAAGAAGGGGGACTATGTCATCTGTGAGTTCGGACATAATGACCAAAAAGAAAAACGAGCGGGTGACGGTGCCTGGTATCATTTCGCCTACCAACTGAAAATCTTTATTGACAGAGTGCGTGAGGCAGGTGGAAATATCATCTTCATCACCCCTACGCAGCGACGCCGTTTCGATGACGATACACACACGAAGATTTTAGAGACTCATGGAGACTATCCCGATGCAATGCGCAGCGTGGCAAAACGTGAGCATGTGCCGGTGATAGAGATTCATGATATGACACGTGATTTCTTCGAGACACTTGGTTATGAG
>JAEEGL015155346.1_pt1 | contig 19213 bp, 39 predicted proteins | sample 9134231 | NCBI WGS metagenome assembly JAEEGL01 (sample SAMN16246548, study PRJNA631951) | gut metagenome | biome: gut microbiome; feature: rumen; material: fiber-attached | host: Bos | place: Iran: Karaj | collected 2018-10 | reverse complement strand
TGCGAACTGCGCATCGGTCATATTATAACCGCCACCTGCCCGTTGTACCATTTCGCGCTCAATGCGCCTGCGTTGGTCGATAATATCTTGGATAGATTTTCCTCTTGCCATAATTACCTCCTATCCTGAAATTAAACCATACTGCGCTGCGTAACGAGCTGTCGGCTTCGTACCCATGTCCTTATGCTCTTTCATGTTCGCTTGCAGCACTTCTCGGTATTTGCCCTGCGATAACGCACGTGCTTCTGAGTGGAAGTTCATATCGTCCAACTGGTCTTCTACCACACGTTTCATTGCCGCATCGCCTTTGCGGTGGCGGTCAATAAGAGCATCCATGAAACGTGGATGCACCGCCCAATCACGGGAAATGGAGTTCATTCCAATATCACCCATCAAACGACTTTCCTCCGCAGGCGTAATCTTGTAGCGGTCACGCGTCTTGATAGTCTTACGCTTACGTGCGCTATCTATCACACTCTGCAAAGATTGGTCTTGGTATCTAAATCTTGCCATAATATTGTCCTCCTATCCGTTAGAAAGTCCCTTATACATTCTTGGCGAATACTTGCGGTTGGTTGCCCTTTTGGCTATTTCACTCGCCTTTTGGTCATCTCCCGCCCTGTTTGCTGCCATGAATCTATTGAATCCTGCTACTGCGCTCTTGCTATTTGAAGCATTGTTCCAATAGCGAGCCGCTTGCTCTGTCGCTCTGCGAGTTAGTTCTCCACCACCATTCGCTCCCCTATCAATCAGTTTGCGGTGCAGTTCGGACAACTCGTTTATGCTACGCTTTCTTGACATAGATTACTCCTCCTCTGGTTCGAGTAGATTGAGTATCATCTCACCCTTGATAAACTTACTGTTGTCAGGCAAACCGAAGGTGTCAAAGAACTTCTTGCGGTTTTCGAGATTGTCAAAGGAAAGCATTATATATGCGTCCATAGTGCCTGCTTCCTCTATCGCTCTCTCACGCACTTGCTCTTTGACATCCTTCATGTGGTTTACCTTATCCTGCCAATCCTGCGAATCCTTTTCTGCTGCTCTCGCTTCCTTGGCTGCGGCTAACTCCGCTTGCCGTTGGTCATTGAGCGGCTGCATCATTCTCGTAAGGTCTTCGGATATGCCAACTTCTGCCGCCGTTTGAAACTCGTAGTCCACTCCAATCATGGATAGGTCTGCGTCCGTCAGTCCGGCATTCTTGTAGTCTATCTGCGGAATGAGTTCGCGCAACTTGTCGTAATCCCATACACCCTGGGCGTTGGGGTTATTCAAGAGCACTACTATCTCCTTCTCCGCGGTCTCGTCCACCTCGATTAGTTCTACTGCGACCTTATAGTCGTTCTCGTGCGTATCGGGGTTGTACTTCTCCAACTTATCCAACTGCGTCAGACGTTGATGACCGCTCACGAGAGTGTTGCCGGTAGTCTTGTTTACCACCAAACCTCCCAATAGACCATGCTTCTTTATTCCACGTTTGAGCGTGCTCGCCGCATCATCACTTATCTCGCGCGGGTTATACCCTGCGAAGTGAATCTCGGAACGCAATAACTCTACGTGTTCGCCAAGTTGATATTTACTCAATTCTGCCATTTGTTAATTTACTTTTGTTAATTTAGCCTACGGACAAACCTGCCGCTTTAAGGTTGCCACGATAGTTCTTGAAGTCAGCAGCCGTTGCTCCGTTGTTGCGAGCCATACGCTCATACGCCTTTGCAATCTTCGGTCTGCCGTTTCCACGAGCGGCTACCGCTTGACCAAGCAGAGCCTCACCATAGTTCTTTCCGTTGAACCAATCACGAGTAGTGAAGTATGAGCCATCTGCGTATTCGCTTGCTCCAATACGAGCAGCCAATTTTTGCGTCCGGGTGCTTTGTTGTGCCTCCCTGAACTCGTTTATTCGCTTATTCCGTGCCATAGTCGTGTCCTCCTATTAGCCGTTAGCCATACCAAAGGCTGCGCGAATCTCTTTGTAACGAGCCTGATGTGCGGTCAGAGTGCCGTTCGGACTGGTGCGGAGTGCGTTACGACCACCAAGACGATTAGTCTCACGTGCTACCGCTGCCGGTACATTAGCCGACGGAGCAGCCGCTACACGTGGCAATGTCTTCTGATTACGATTACCTCCATAAAGGCGGGTTTCTACGTCTTGCGCAAACTGCGCGTTGGTACTGTACTTGCGACCGCCCGTGCGGGAAGTAGTATTAAGTCTTACTCTACGTGCCATAATAATTCAAGTTTTGATAGTTAATGATTTTGTTTGTAGTCGTACTCCCATAGAATACGCTCGCTCATCGGAAACGCTTCGTACACCTTCTGCAAGTCCTGCGGATAATGCTCGCGCATCCAAAGAAAGCAATCCAAGTTAAAACCAACTCCGTTGCTCGCTTTCGTGCCGTATCGAACTGGCTCCGGCAGGCGGTGCTGCTTCATATACGAAAGAACGTCTCTTTGATTCCATTCTGCCAACGGGTACACAAGTCCCTTGTTCTCGTAGAACGTCTCGACATAGCCGTTAAGCATCAGTCGGCGGTTCATTCCGTCCGCTTTCTTCATTCCCAAGAAGCAGTATGGTATCTTGTACTTTTGACGGAGTGCAGCGACCACATCCGCCAATTTAAGCAACTTGACATGCGGGTTCGGAACGCAATACATTCCCCCCCGCAGTATATAAGTCAGATTCCAATGCGGAACTTGTACAAACTCAATCTTCGGATAGCGCGATTGCACATATCTGATGAACATGTTGATATGCTCCAAGTCCTTCACAAAGTACATGAATACGCAGACGATGCGTTTGAAACGCGGATAGATTAAGTCTAACACCACCAAACTGTCTTTTCCAAGAGAGCAGAATAGCAGGCACTCATCCGTCTTGTCTGCAATACGTTTGATTACTTCATTTGCACTTTCTAACTTTGTCATAGTTGCATTGTTTTTTTAGCCTCCTGCCATGCCAAGACCTACTCGCACATCGTAGTAGCGTTGGCGGCGTGTGGCTATCTGACTGCGACCGCTCTGACGACCCTTATCCTTATCGGAAAAAGTCCAAGTAGAGCCACCGGCAGTACGTCCGTTTGTGGAGAGTTTACCCGTTGCCGAACGTGTGTAGCCGCCTACATCGCTCCACTTGCCATTTTCACCCTTTGCAAGTACACCACTTGCTTGCGTGAAGGCAGCGTTCATGCCACGATTAGCGACCTGCTGCGCGTTCTGCGAATCAAGGTACTCCAATTTCTTCCTTCTTGCCATACCTTTTCGTTTTTAATTGTTCTACTTCTTTAACTAACTCCTCAATGAAACAAAAATGTATTTCGTCCGCAAAGGTACTGAAATAATTTCAGTAACGAAAACTCATTCAGCATTTTTACTACTACATGCAGCGTATGTGTGCCAACAAAATAGAGCGGGGTAGTCCACCTCGCTCTATCTGCTTTCTTATCGCGCTACGCGCCCTATTGCTTGACGTGTTTGGTCTCTGCTTTTACATTCAGTTCGAGAATCTTGCCGAGATTGTAAACGACTTGCTCTGCCACACAATATTCTTCTTTGCCGGTTGTCGGGTTGGTAACGGAGTACTCAATAGGCTTGTCGTTCTCGTCCACAAATATCTCGCAGTACGCGCCCGTGACTTCGACCAACATGCTATCGCGGTCTTGGTTGTAGCCTACAAAGAAACGGATTGCATCGTATTGGATAGGCTGCGCATTGCCTGCCTCGTCCACTACTTCATAGCCATCTTTGTCTAATTGCAGGAGTTTCTTGATTGTGGTCGGCTTGACCTCTCTGAACTCTTGTACCTTCTGACCCCTTGCAATAGCATCGAAATACTTTTGCTTTAGGATTAGATTTAACACCTTCAATTCTTTCTTTTCGCTCATAAACTTACTTCGCGCATTCGCGCTCTAAAGGTTAAACAATTATGGTCGTTAGTCTCTCTTGTTAAAGACTATCTGATATTCTGATTGTACTTCGCGTTCTCGTAGTGCTCACACGTATCGAAAGGAGCAACTATTTTAGCTGTGCCTTCGGTTCGGCTGCATCTGCCATAAAACGCACTTTCTTTCTGCTGAAAGAATATGCAGTTAAAACATGTGTGTAACTGTCTGCTCATCTATGTCTGCGGTCTTGTTCTTCGCACTCAAAATAGAGACGTGCAAGTGCTTGTTTGTACGTCAGTCCCGAAGCGTCTTTTTGCGTGTCCGGCATATGGTGATACTCACGCTCGTATATGCGGGAAAAGCATAGTCTCGCGCTTTGGCTATTGAGTATATGTACTGCGTAATTTTTTTGCACGTGTACGCTATTGTCCACGCGCAAAGATACATCATATATCGCTTTCTGCAAAGTCTGCAACGGCAGGCGTTTTGCTCTCTCGTAATTTTGATTAAACTCGAACATGGCTGCAAAATTATAATAGGTTATCTAATCGGTCTGATATGTAGTACAACATCGCACCACGTGTGCTGAATTGACCACGCATTAGAGAAAACATGAATCTTAATTGTTCGTCATTAAAATTAAGGTTCTCTTTGATACGCTCTTTCAACTCTTTTTCGAGTTCTGCGAAATACTGCTCATTCATAATCTCATTGAATTTAATTGTTGCACATTGTTTTTACTTTCGAGTGCAAAATTACTACATTTTTTTTAATTGTGCAAATTTTTCTGCATTTTTTCAGCATTTTCTTTGTAACTTACTGAAAATCAGCAAGCGAAAATTCACTGATTTTTACCCCTATAATTGCTATTTTTGATTTATTTTGCACTTTTTTTCGCTTACACTCTTGCGTATGTCAGAAAAAAGCAGTACCTTTGCAGCCGATTTAATACACACACGCATATGCAAATATCTAAAGTAATTAAGAAGTACGGCTTTAATCAGGCGCAGATTGCGGAGAAGATAGGTATGCAACATTCTTCCTTGCGCTATCTCTTGGCGAACAAGGGTGGCAAAGAAGCACCGCTCACTCTCAACTCCATGCGCAAGATTGCCAACGCGGTTGGTTGCTCGGTCGGCGAGTTCTTCGATGATGAGCGCACCATGCCGCAGGAGTTCAACGGCACGCAGCCGGTTCTTGACATACGTGCGGCTATGAAAGCCAAAGGAGTTAAGAACAAAGACCTTGCTGAGCGTTTGGGCATAACGGAGCAGAACGTGTGCATTATGCTTGCCAAGGATAGCATGACACTTGCGCGTCTCTATCGCGTAGCAGAAGCATTGGAGGTTCCCATTACCGCTCTCTTTGCCTACGCCCAGGAATAAAAGGAAAGCCGCCCATTACGAGCGGTTTTTCTTTTTATACTCTACGGCGAGAATGTCATCAATCTGCCGTTCTTGTTCGTACCACACTCCTTGACGCTTTGACACTTTCAGTCCGAGCATACGCGCCACACGGCACACGTCGTTCTTGTCATAGCGGGATTGGCTGATTACTTCCGCAGTCGGGTATTTTGCTTTGTTGCCCACCTTACCGAGAAGAAATCCGATACGTGCTACGTCGCTCATCCTATAACGCTTTTCCGTTTCCATTTTATCTCCTTTCTTTATTTTGGTTCATTAGTCGTACCTAAAAGGTGCTCGTTGCCTGCATAGGGAATACAGTATTTCCATACATTTCCAACGCACGAATAATAGTCTCCATTTTTATCGGGAATTGTATGCGAATAGTAATCTGCTTTCCAGTGATTCCCTTTGCCATCTCTCACCAACACTTGTTCGAAAGGCTTGAACTCGTGCTTTGGTTGTTCGGGGAGTTCAATGGTAACAACACTTTCGGAAAGAGGTATATTACCCAAAGTATTAAATATAATAGGAAACTCTACGTACTCATTTCTAAAATATGCAAGATAAAAACCTTTTTGTTCTGCGTATCTTACTTCACTTGTTAAGTGCAATATACTCTCTCTATATATAATACTGATGTTTCCTTTAACCTCTCCCGATTGAATTTTCTTTGCCAATTCAATATCGAACGGCACTCGTTTATAAGTCTTTTCCATAATCGTTATTGTTTAATGGTTACACTTTGCTTTGTAGCAGTACCTAATCTCCTTTAGCGGCACTATCTTGGTCTTGTACCAATCTGCACATCCGTAGTGCCTTGTGCCTTTGATACGTACACACCACACACATCCGTGACAATCTTCCTTGGTCATAACTGCGCCAGCTCATCATCACTTGTGTGGCTTACTATCTCCTCTGCAATCATACGGCAGTAGAGTTTAGCGCCTTTCTGTTTGTTGTTCATGTTGGCTTCGAGAATTTCCTGCAACTCTTCTCGGATATTGTCTTCTGCTGCGAAGACCGCAGGCACTACATCGGTAGCCCAATGCTCAATCAGTTCTTCCCGGTTCATAGTCTTTTGAGTTCTTCAAATGCCTCAATAATAAAAGTTCCAATAACACTACGTTTTCTGTCCTGTCTGAGGAGTGAAGCTATTTTTTGGGCATCGTCCATAGACAGGTAAAACGCTTCTCTATAGCCAAACGCACACAAACTATCCGCCTTGGCGGCATTGAGCATAGCGCAGTCCGCTTGTACAGAACCGTTGTCGTATTGGTGCTCTATCTGGACGTACACAATCTTATCCGAAAGCGGAGTTAGTACTTTCACTTCCCATGCGCCTAATGTCGGACCGTACACAGAGTCACCAACACTCAGGCTTGTTTTGTTCTTAATTGCACTCATTTTGATTTTGCTATTATTTGGTTGATTACACCTTCCGTCCTGGCGCACCACTCTATTAAGTATTCAGCGGTGCAATTCAGATACTCCGGACACATTCCGCATGTCATTGCCGGTCTTCTTTTAGCAGTTCAGGGTTGTCATAGATATTGCCGATTATATCTACTTGATTAGCCTCCAATGCCTCGCCAAAGTAGTGCTTAAACATATCCTGTTTGCGGAGAAGTACGAACGATGCGAATCTCTTATCGTCATATCCTACCTCATACACAAATTCGTTGAGTTGTACGATGTCACCCTCGTATATCTCCTTGCCGTTCTTGTCTTTCAAGCCGGTGTACTGACCGATAGAGAACTCCTCGACTTTCTCTTCCTGCCATTCGGAAGAACCTTCTCTATAGATGTCAAAGCCACAAATCGTAGGCTCGTCACAATTGCCGACATAGTTGCCGTACACCCAATCGTTTGTATGAGTGGACTTGCCTCTAAACTTAATCTCTCTTGCCATAATTGTGTGAATTTAGTCGATAGGTTTGCCTTGTTTCAGTCTGTTGGATGCTTCTTGCATACGCTTAATAATTTTGTCGCTCCTCATGATTTCAAGAGCATAGGAATGGATTCTCGCAGCAGGCTTCATGAGGTAGTCATCGTGATAGATACTTACTTGGTTAGTGAAATTATATACCCATTCCGCAGTTTCTCTAATAAAAATTAGAACAAGTTGGATTGGAAACATTACCGCCATCAGCAGGTAAAACGCTACCATAATTGGGATAACTAATATCTTTTTCATATTGTCATTGAAATTAAAATTGTTAAACTTCCTATTCCTATCATGCACCAACCTATCATAAAGAGGTTAGAGCAAATCATGTCAGCAAGTAGGCTCATGGCTAATCTAATTTTACTTTGAATTTTCTTTCGAGATACTCCTTATAGTTAGGCTTTCCAAACATCCCTCCATCTCGGTAATTGAACTCCGCTTGCGAATCACAGAATATATCTCGGTATATCTGCTCACACTCGTCTGCGTAGTTGTAATTATCATAGGTTGGTTTCTTTTCACGTCTGTGCACACTATACGCGCTTTCAAGCCGCTTCTCGTCTTGATTTTACCCTCGATTTCACCTGCTTGGATTTTCTTTGCAAGTTCGAGGTCAAATGGAATAATTTTTGTTTTCATATTGCTACTTGGTTTTTAGTTGTTCTTCATAAATCTCTCTGCACTTCTCAATCAATCCGGGTCTTTTGCGGTAATCCACCTCATACATGCCCAAACGTAGCATCAAGGCATCTAAAACGGGGTCGTGTAATTCGGTCGCACGTATAGCCACGTCTTTGAGCAGACCTGCAAAGATATTAAAACATACCCTATACATCCGCGAACCGCTATTCTCTATAACCTCTTTCATAAAAGCAGGAGTATTGACGCTGAATTTAATCGGCTCAAATGCATCGCTAATCTGCGTTGGAATTGTTTTTGTTTTCATAATTGTATTATGGTTTTCTTTCGTTGAACTTTCATGTAAACGGGGAACACTTCGCCTTCCGGCACATCGGGGAAGTAGTCTTTCTCGCACCATGTGCTGATATACATACTACCATGCTTGACTTTCGCACTTGTGCCGTTCTCCGTTCTGCGTACCTTTGTAGGTTTGAACGGAGTGATTAGCCTGCTTTCAGCCCTATACCCGAACACCCACATCTCGCGGAAGCCTTCTTGCTTAACTCGGCTTATTAGCACCTCTACCTCTATGCCCTGGCGCGGGTCTAACTTGCTGCCGATTTTGAGGTCTGCTTCTCTCGGTTTAAGGTCGGGGAGTAGTTCTTTCTCGTATAAGCCATCCATACTACTGAATGATTGCTTATCTTTGCTGCGGTTCGGGTAGCCGCTCGTAAGGAACTGATAGCCTCTCGTGGATGCCACAATGCGCTTTTCTACCCTAAAGGTCGAAGTGGAGCACGATGATGGCAGGTTCTCTATCAACGCATCTAAACTGCATTCTTTGCATAGATAAACACCTTTGTCAAGAACCGCGTCTTTACTGTCTATCTCTTTGCCGCATATAGCACATGTAGTCTTCATGTCTTAAAATGTGTGATTGTGTTTTTTGTAAGAAAAATTCATTGCACCATAAACCTTGCCACTTGGGAGGTAGTCTGCGCACTCGTTGTCGTCTATGCAATACACTTGAATATAGCATAGCGTTCGGTTCGCGTTTTCTGATATTCTATGCGCCCAATAGAGCATATCTCTCTTGCTACTGAAAGAATCGGTAATTTGGGCAAAAGAGCGCGTGTCTTTGCCTTTCGCGGTCACGCGGTACGTTTTTTTACTGCTAAATCTCATAATTCTTGTGTATTGTGTTTGTAGGCAGGGACTTGCGCCCCTTTGCCTTAATCTTCATCTCTCATACTCTCATCCCACAAATAGTCGCTATACGTTTCGGACTTATCGTAGTACACATCCGTAGTCAGCATGTATGTCAGTTCTCGTTGTGCGCCATTCTTGTCTTCTATCCAAAGAGCATAGACTTTGAACGTGATGCCGTATAGACTTCGTTCTTCGCCATACCACTCACTATGCCAATCTGCATATACTTCGTCAGATGCCGCCTCGCGATTTACACATTCTTCGTCGTTTTGCAACTTCTCGGAGAGGTAATCGTACAACTCGTCTGCCCACACATGTGAATCTTCTTTGTAATTTTCGCCCGCGTACATGTTATAGCCTTCTTTTTTCATTTCATAGACTATTTCTTCGTAAGCGTCACGAAAATCCATACCATCGCCCGCTTTAATTTGGCGAACTTGCTCTTTGAGAATTTTAGTAAAAGTTTTCATAGCACATTGAATTTTTCATTACACATTGTTTATCATTTCGAGTGCAAAGGTACTACATTTATTTTATATATGCAAATTTTTCAGTAAAATTTTTGCATTTTCTTTGTAATCTGCTGATTTTCAGTACTCATTATTTTTACTGAATTTTGCAGTTTTTGGCAGTCCGTAACGCTCTGCTACCTTTTCGTAGGTCTCATCTACCGAATCGGCAAACTTGCCGTATGTCTTATATAGAGAGAAAAGGTGCTCGCGAAGGTCTTTGAAGTTACTGCGCGATAATCCCAACTCCTTCGAAATAGCAGAAGTGATAGCGTGCTTACCGCCTTTTAGTTTCTTCCCACGAAACAAGAAACACTCCGGCACAAACACTCGCAGCAGGATTGCCATCTTTACTTTCTTCCGTAGGTGGGCGTTTTCGTAGGTCATGGATTGCTCGATAAACTCCGTCACCTCATGTAGCATGGAAAGGTCTTTAATGGGCGGCTCTAATGCCAATTCGATTTGTGTGTTAAGCCTTTCGATGGTGTTCCGCGTCTCTTTCACGCGGTAGTACACCTCTCTGTCAATCATGTGTTCCATATGAGTAAGTGTTAGAATAATGTTAGCTGTGCTTTTTCAAACCTTATGCGTTTGTCCGCTTTCTCGAAGTACTCCTTGTTGAGTTCAAACCCAATAAAATGCCGCTTTTCCTTGATGCAAGCGACCGCGGTAGTTCCACTCCCCATGCAGTTGTCAAGGATGGTATCACCCTCGTTGCTGTATGTACGGATTAGGTATCGCAGCAAGTCCACCGGCTTTTGGGTAGGATGCCATCCATCTTTGTCGCGGTCAAACCGCAGGACAGTCTTCGGATAGCGCTTTCCATCGTTCTCGGTCTTTATGGCTTTGACCATGTGCGCCGTGTCATAATTGTTCACCATGTCGCCTTGCTTGCACGAATACGGAGTGCCTTGCTCCATCTGCGGGTTGTATTTCATAGGCGTGCCGTTGTGCGCTGCCGTGCCTTTGCTGAACACAAGGATGTTCTCATGGCTCTTTAGCGGTGCATAGTTGGCATTGAGGAACCCAGTGCCCATCTCCTTTTCCCATATCCATTCGTACTTCAGCATTTCGAGGTTGGAGCACCCAAGCACCTTGTCGAACGGGGTCTGCGCGAACAGGACAATGGCGGCATTAGGTTTGACGATGCGCTTGTATTGTTCCCATAGTTGGTCAAGCGGGATGACGGAATCCCAAGCGTTGCGGGTCGTCCCATAAGGCAAATCGCAGATGATAGCGTCCACAGAGCAGTCGGGTATTTGTTTCATGCCCTCCAAGCAGTCGCAGTTGTATATCTTGTCTATTTCCATTGTTGTTGGTTTATAGAAGTCCTAACTTACGCAGTTTCTTCTCCGCGTTCTTTATGTTCAACGCTTGAAGGTAGAAACAATCATTATGAATATCGGTGCGCGTCTTGTACTGAACGCCGCCATTCATCAGCATTACCGCCTCTCGTGCTATTGCTGCGGGGCGTATCTCCTTCGTCCGTTTGTCGAACTCAAAGAGAGTATGACCGGCTATCTTGCGTTGTTTGCCTATAAGGTGGTATTCCTTTTGCTGCTTGGCTACTTGCTCTTGGCGTACTTCGTCTCCTTGCGATTGCTTGGTGTCAGGTATAATCTTCATATTATTTGATTTTAAGTTTGTTCATTAGGTTTTCTGAAACGCGGTTGCCCTTTGCAAGCAGTTTGAGAGTGGAGAGAATCTTTATCTCATCATCGTCCCTGGTAGTGTTTGCCATAAGCGCGTAAGCGTAGCAAAGGAAGTTCACGTCGTGTACGATTGCGCTCAACGAATCAGCGTCGGTAATGCCTTCTTTGTGCGATGCTACGCCGCTTTGTGTCAGGTTCTCCATCTCGCGGTGGAACTCCTTTGCCGCTTTGAGCACCTTGCCCAACTTATTTCGGTCGTCTCCGCGCACGATATTGCGGACTTTCTCTTTTAGCTGGTTATCGACATACGCCTTGCCGTACATGCGCACGAATTGCTTATACTCCTTGCTCGCTCGGTATTGTGCTTCGTAGTGCAGTTCGGTCATTGATAGCAGTTTCTCAAAGGAGTGCATGAAGATAATCATCATGCCCGACAATACATCAAGTTCGTCGTCAGTCAGTATGCCTTCTGAAATCTTTACTTCTTCCATAATCTTATTGTTTTTGTGATTCTAATTTGGCTATTTTGTTCTTTAGTCGTTCTACCTCTTTGCGATGGTCTTCGCGCTCCTTTTGGATTGCAGAATCCAAGTCCAAGATACCTCTTGCTATAGTGCCGAAACCTACGACTACGGCTTCCATTATGCCTTTGTTTTCCGCAGATAATTTCTCACTCAATAGGTTCATTTGTTCCTTAATGACCACCGCTTGCTTGTAAAGCATGAAAAGTTCGCTCATAATTAGAATAATGTTGGTTCTGTTATTGTTGTGTCGAGGAACATCTTGTCGAATATGTGTACTAACACGGAAACGACTATACTGTTACCCGCAAGTTTGATTTGTTTGCTGCGGCTTATCTTCGCCGCTTGTATCTTGTCTATGTCCGTTTCTGATACGTCCATCAGTCGGAACGCTTCTCTTTCGGTCAGTTTGCGTATGCGTATGCCATCCGCTATCTTGAACTCATGCCGCGCGTGTTCAGCTGTGATTGCAGGAGATAGACCTCTTGTGCCTATCACTTGGTTCTGCTGCCTGATTCCACCGCCCCATAGGTTGTCGGGTTGGAGATTACCCACTATCTGAACGCCTTCGATAATATAATTGTCCGTCTTGCGGTTGAAGTTCGTTTGTATGGTATTGGCTATCCCGCTCCCGTCCGTAGGCTTGAACGCGAACCCGTTGCCCTTCTCTGCCTCTTTCTCGGTAGATAGGAGAACACCGGCTAATCGTTCTTCACTCAAATAGTATCGCTCTGCCACTTCGGTTTCCAAATAGTCACGCAGGCATTTCGTCAGGCGCATAGGTTTGGGGAACTCATAGCGCGCGTTCTCGTCAAGGATGCTCACCATGAAGATTCGCTCTCGGTTCTGCGCCACTCCGTAATCCTTGGCATTGAGTACCTTGGCGTAATTGCGGTAGCCGTAACTCTCCAACTCACGTTGCCATTTGTTGAATAGCCTCACAAACTTACTGCTGACCAAAGCAGCCACATTTTCCATTACAAGATACTTCGGTTTCTTGGCTATGATTGCACGCCTACATTCCCAAAGGAGTGACGAGCGCGTGCCGCTGCCTTCTTTGCCGCCTGCCTGCCTGCCCGCTGCGGAGAAATCCTGACACGGAGACGAGTAGGTGAATAGGTCGAAGTCCGGCACCTCATCCCAATCTATCTTGGATATGTCACCGAAGTTGCGGTCTGCGTATTGCGGATAGAGTGCGTCGTGCGCTCTGATAGCATTTTCTTCTATCTCTGACCAACATACAATGTCGTAGGAGAAAAAGAAATCGCGTTCTTGCAACCTATCGAGTGCCATACATTGACTGTCATAGCCGCTGAATGCCGTGAATACTCGGAGATGCATGTGTGTAAGTAGATGTGTAAGTGTGTGTAAGTAGATTGTTCCGCTGCGGCTGATTACTTGATATAGATGCGAACCTTCTTTGTGTCTCGGTTGTTCTCTACTATCTCGTAGCCTGCATATGGATAGCCGTTATGAATACGCGTTCGTATCGCTACATAGTCCGTTGCCGTGCAGGAGAAAACTTTCTCTGCGCCCGACTTGTTCTTGTTCTTCTCGCACCATTCGTATAGTGCCAATCTTTCACTTTTCTTCATGTTGTTTCTTTATTTGGGTTTATAATTGTCTGCTAACTCGGCGGCTAACTCTCCTAAACTTTTCATAGGAGCGTTCGGGTCTATCTCGCCTTTCTCTACCGCCTGTTGATATTCTTTTTCCCAACGTGCTTCGTCCGCACGACGCTCTCGTTCTTCGCGCTCTGCCATGCTCTCGTATGGAGTAAACGGATAACCGCTGCGCTCTGCGTCCTCTCGGAAGACTATGCGATATTTACCCGTAAAGTAAATCTGCGCAAGCGGTTTGTGTGGCAGTTTAAGTTCGCTAACCTCGGTCGGAGATAACTCGTGTATATACTCATCTATGTCGAAGAAATCCGCGAGTGTGAACGTGGCGTAATGGTGTGTCTGCGTCAGATGCTCTACGATATACTCAATACGCTCTTTCGATAGACCACCCTTGATAACCGACTTTATGAGAAATCCCCAAAAGGCAGAAGGTATCTGCGGAAAGCAGAACGTGAGCGGCTGCAAGGCAAGCGTCGCTTCTTGTGGCGTGGCTGCCGGCTTATTACCGAACACGGACGGAGCAAGTTGCTTGTTCTTCACAAGCGATGGTGTCTCATTGAGCGTCTTGATTAAAACGGAGTTCTGTGATACCTGCATTTGCTCCTTCGAGCATTGCGCGCATTGTCTCTTCGGGGTCTGCAAATTTGCTATTTCGTTGCTTTCCATAACCTTGTTGTTTTGTGATTTCTTCTTTATGCCGCCTTTCCCAAGTACGGACTGCGGCTTTCCAATCTTTCATGGTGTCCTTGCCTATTTTCCAACCCTTACTGTCGTAGAAGTCGATAAAGGCATTAGCATCTACACCATATCCGTGCTCGGAGCAAAAGGCTGCTACTTCTTCTGCCGTAGGCTTCTTGAAGCGCGCCACCTTTTCAGGGGGCAAATTATTTATATCTCCGTTAGGAGATTTAATAATTGGGGGTCTTTCTTTAGTAATACTTATATTAGTATTTCTTTGTCCTTGATTTTCCACATGTGGATTTTCCACATCTGGTTTTTCCACAACTGGAGCGTTCTCCATAGGTGCTTCATACACGTCATATACCCATTCTGACACCTTGCCTTGTTCGTCCGTGGAGCGCGTCACGTTCAAGTACCCTTTATCTCGTAACTCTTTCAGAGCGGAGCGCGTGGCTGTCTCGCCGCTTGCACTACACTTTGTCAGACCCTCGATTGAGAACTTGAAACCTTCTCTGCATGATAGCATGAACGATAGCATACCCATAGCCTGCAAAGAAAGAGAAGTGTCGCGGAGGTGATAGTTAGACATCGCGGTGTACTGCGTGTTTGCATGTATTCGGAAGATAGCCATATCACGACTGCTTATTGAAATACGCCTTGTCTATCCAATACTTTGCGTAACGCTTGCCTTCGCTTGCCTCCGGCTGCGCCATGAGAATAGGGAGATTTTCTTCGTGACGGAGAATGTAGATGATTGCGCTCAAACGAAAACAACCGCATAGGTTGAGAGCGTCCAACGGAGTGATAGAGTTACCGCCTAATAGATAATTGCGGATAATGTTTAATTGCGTTTCTGTTCTTTCCATAATCGTATTGATTTTATAATTTAACTGTCTGAACTTTGTACAACTTCTTGACTAACCTATCCACATCTGCCTTGTCGTAGTAGCAGAGTTTGCGGTTTATCGCCCACACCGGCTGCAATCCCATGTCGAGTATATACTTCTTACACGTGCGGCTATCAATGCCGCCAAGGTAGGCGCAAATGGCAGGAATGCCCAATAGCCAATGTGATTCTATATGTTCTTTTTTCATAATCATATTGTTTGTTGCCCCGAAGAAGGGAATCGAACCCCCAACTAACGACTTGGTAATAATTGCACTATGCACGTTATGAGTAAGTAGACTGGTCGTTTGTTCTACCATTGAACTACTTCGGGAAGGTGGGTGCTCGGACTGCACCCTTTGAAATCAAAATATTTATTCACCAATTATGAGTTAAAACTGAAACTGCCTGCACGTCCGATACCCCGCAGGCGCAGGGTTATCATTAGAAGGGCAAATCTACACTATTGCCTTCTGCCGTTTCATACGATGGAGCGGCTTCTATTTCTTCCGGCGTTGGCTGCGCGCTCATTGGGTCAGCCGTATGCCACTCGCGCAAGTTACCGAAGATATAGTTTACGCCTTCTACGCGGTCTTCTTTCTTCGGAGCGCAACTAACGAAGTGGTCGCTGATAATCTTGCCATCTTTCACGCGCGGCTCGCTATTCTCATGGATAGAGATAGAGAGAAAAGCACGCTCTTTACCATCGTTACACTTTACTACTTTGATTTCTGATTTCGGAATGTCCGAAAGGCACAAACTGCCTACAAATTTCATTGCCATTGTTGTTACGTTTTTTTTGATTGTTAATTTACTGATATTGTCTTGCCCACATAGGATATATTGGGTCGTTGATACTTAATAGCGTAATGCCGTATTCGGTAGCGGCATCCGCCTGCACTTTGTTTAGGAAGTCAGTCATTTGCTCTGTGGTCAGACCTTTAGTAGAGCCTGGGATTATACCCGAAGGCGTACTGATTGGTAAGAACTTATCGCAGTATGCGTCATGTACAATCTGCGGAGTAAAGTCCCGTCCCGTGGCTTCTGACCAACTTTTAGCAATGCAGCCGAACCATACCCACATCAACTTGTTTTGGTCGTTTGTACGCGGCTTTTTTGCTCTCTCGAACGAGAGGAGGTATTCGCCGTTTGTAGCGTCTGATAGCCATAACTGCAACTGCTGAAATACCTCGTTCGCGTTCAAGATTCTGCCTTCGCTCTTATTGATTAGAAGCGTTTTCATTGCTTTTTGAGTGTTACGGAGACCGAAGTGGTGGAAGTCTTACTACACAACCCCATCTGCTTCAATGTGGTCTCATATCCCTTTAACTCTGCCGCTGCCAAGTCTAACGTCTCTTTCAATTCGCGCCAATGCGCGTTTTGGGAGTAGTCATACTTGACGCCGGTTTCTTTTACTTGATACTCACAACCATATGCAGCGAAAGTCTTTTGTCCGTAGCGCTCTGCTTCATCTAATGCAGGTTCTTTGATACGCTCTTTCGCTGCCTTGATTGCTTCTTCGAGCGCGGTCAGCTGTCCGTAGGCGGGGAGGGGATTCATATACCCCTCATCTACTCGCTCTACCAACTTAGCGGCTGCTACTGAAATCTCTGCCTTCGTAGGCACTTTCATGTTCTGCTCGTTGAGCACTAATACGTTCTCATTCATAGCCTTAAATTTTTATGCAATGCCTAATTCGCGCTTGCGGTCTGCAAATAACTGCTTAAACTCTACATCCAACTGATAGAGTGGATATAAATCCCATAGTTTTAGGAGGTCATCTTTAGTCTTGATATTCGGCAACGTAGCCTTGACTGTTGCAATAGCCTCGCTCTTTGTCGGCACTCGCCTTGCGCCCTGCGGAGATGCTTGTGGCGCATCCTGCGGCTCATCGGGTACACCCGCAGCCTTACATACCATATCGACAATCTCTTTTATGGGTCTGATTTTCGGTGTGCTGCATAAGCCCCACGCCTTTGCACATTCTGCACAATCTTCGTTCGTTATGCCGCCACCTTCATCATCTGACATCCAACGCGTTCTGAACTCGTCTTTTGTCATTACTGCATGGTTTGCAGGAGATACCACTTCAATCGGTTTAGCCGGCTCGCCCGAACCTATGCGGCGTTGAGTAGAGTGCGCTACCTGCGGAAGCGGATAGTCGAGCGGTGATTTTGGAGCAGCAGCCTTGCCACTTTCACGCGTCCAACTGAAACGCACGTTGCCTACTTTGTCACAAATCACTAATTTAGTGATAATGTGATTGACTACAACCATTTCGGTCACTACCAAGCCGTACACATTCTTATGCTCACGCTCGTAATCGTTCGCAAATGGAATCTTAATGTCGGGAGCGGTGTATAGTTCTCGACCGATACCCCAACTGAAACATGCACGTTTGAAAGCGTCACTTGCCTCGCCCTTTGCAGCCTCTACTTGCGTTTCGCTGCCTGCGTCACACTTTGTCACCCATGTGCCATCGTCTGCCTTGATAGAAACGGAGCAGTACAATTTGCCACATAGTTCTTTGTGCTCTCTTTGCCACCCGAAAGAACCGAACTGCTCATCCAATATGCGCATATCACAACGCGCGTCTTTGTAAAGGAGGAAACATGCAGCCTTCGGATTTGTCTTGTTGTCGAGCCGGTCAAATCGTAATTCGACCTCATCTGCGCGTAGTGCGCGAAAATCAAAATTTTCTGCCATACTCATTGAATTTTACATTGTTAAACATTGAATTTATTGAAGTTTTTGCAAGAGCAGCGGGTAAAAGACTTGCCATAAAAAAGAACACTTGCACACCCTTCTATGCTCTATTGCTCTCGCAATCAAATAATTACTGTTTCTTTACCTAGTCGTAGCCGAGTTTTACGAGCCACCATGATAGTAGTGTAAGAACTGCATAACCTAACTGCCAATGTTCATAATGACCGCATTGAATGATTGAGCCTACACAACCGATTGTCACAAGCAAAGCGATTGAAATAAACAAAATCAATTGAATAATTGAAATAATTTTCATTTTATTTGGATTTTATCAATTTTTATTGTATATTTGCAGCGATTTATATTCGCTACTAATATTCGCTATTGAAATTCGGTGCAAAGGTATAGAAAAATTTTCAATTGTGCAAATAATTCTTGAAAATTTTTCAGAGAAAATCAATGAAAATAACCCAATTTCTGAATAAACTTCTATAAATCAGGGCGTTATAAAAAATATGTTTTACAACACATTTTGAGCCGTTTGCGTTTGTTTTGCGCTCTACACGCGCGTAAACCTTAATTATAACTATTCAATGATTTTAACAATGTGACTATGGACAAGATGACGCAAAAAGAAAGGCTGCTCGAATTTATCGAGTTCCTTAAAATGGGTCAGAACAAGTTCGAAAAAACAGTCGGGCTTGCTACGGGCAACATTGCGCATTGGGACATGAATGTTCCCCCGAAAGCGCAGGCGAAGATTTATGCCGCGTTCCCCGAACTGAACCATGTGTGGCTACTGACGGGTGTCGGTGAAATGCTGAAAGAAGTTCAGCCGGAAGAAGAACCGAGCACTCCTGCGGTCGCAGTTGTAAATGACACGAGAGAGCAAGAGTTGTTGCAGAGTACCATCGCCGCGCTCCGCGAGACGATTGAAGCACAAAAACTGACTATTCAGGCACTCTCCGACCAAGTAGCAATGTTGAAAGCACATGGTACTAAGCCATTCTGACACATTTATGAATACGCACGCATGTACGCGCGTACACTAATTAGGAGCATACGTTAAAAACTTACACAATACGATTATGGTAACACAAAAAGAAAGATTATTACAACTACTCAAAGAGATGCGATACGGACAGTCCAAGTTCGAGGACGAAATAGGTTCTTCCCGTGGCGCGATTGCGCACATGGGTGACTTCGTATCGCCTAACTTCCGCAAGAAGATTGCAGCCCGTTTCCCCGAAGTAAATGTAGATTGGATTACAGCCGGAGTAGGGGATATGTTCTCTGCTCCGAGCACCAATGACGACCCGTCTTCCAAAGAGCGGGATATAATCTTGAATGAGATAGCCGCGCAACGCGACTTGTTGGAACGGCTTACCACGCAGATGAGCCGACTGAATAACAATATTGACGAATGCCAGCGCACCATCTCCGCGCTGATTGCGAAACTCTAACTACGCAAGAACCACGCAACTCGTTCAGAAACTCCCCATAAGTCTTTGACTATCAGGCATACGTAACTTGCCTTACAAGCAGAGGGTCTGCGGTTCGAATCCGTAAACGCCCAC
>JAEEGL012310179.1_pt1 | contig 19213 bp, 25 predicted proteins | sample 9134231 | NCBI WGS metagenome assembly JAEEGL01 (sample SAMN16246548, study PRJNA631951) | gut metagenome | biome: gut microbiome; feature: rumen; material: fiber-attached | host: Bos | place: Iran: Karaj | collected 2018-10 | reverse complement strand
TACTTCGCTCATCTTTTCTTCCCCCACAAGAATGCTCAAAAGAGAAAACGCAACCCACGGAGCAGTCTGTGGACAATATGATGTGATGATATTATCTGTCGTAACGACAGGTTCATTTATTACCTCGACACCATATTCACTAAGTTGTTTCTGCCTGTTTCCACCATTTAAGTGATATGTTGTTGCTTCCTTACCTGTCAGGATGCCACTATGAGCAAGTGCCAGAGCTGCAACGCAGACAGATGCTATAGGTTTATGCTGGCTGTTAAACCCTCTGATTAATTCAGACACTTCTTCAGAAAAGGCTTCATCATAAAAACCATATTCCTCAAATCCGCCCGGAACAGCTAACGCATCATACTCATCTATTTTCACTTCATTTAAAAGTGTATCTACTGTGACTGGAACTCCAAATGTACTCACAACAGTTTTATTCAGCCCGCATGTAACCACTTTTACATCACAACCAAAATCATTTCTAGCCCATCCCATAACATCAACAAAAACGCTGGCTTCCATAGTTTCAAAGCCTTTTGCACGGAATAATAGAATATTCAAATACCGCATCCTCCATTGACAATCCTTTAAGCCATGGCTTATGTAAATATATACTATCGTACAACCAAAGATAGACCTAATCCGTACACAGATATAGGGCTGTTTTTCACTTCTTTTGCCTTATGCATTTTGAAAAGTAATATAACTTACTATCAGATAATCCAGATAAATCCGAATTGTGAAATTACACTCCCGGTTTTTGATTCAGTACGCGTTCGAGTTGTACCCTGCCCAGATATTTCGGATGATCTCCGGTCAGCGCTGTCAGTTTCTCCATTCGTCCACTTTCCTCTTTGAATAATATACAAAACCACTGTCCCGTTTTGTTTCCGTATATCCCAGTTTTGTATAAAAAGAATTTGTTCTTATATTCCAGTCAGGTGTGTCCAGGGTAAACTCTTTTACTCCGGTAAACATTGATTCTATTTCTTGCATCATAAAAGATCCGTAACCCTTACGGAAATGCTCCGGCGCAACAAAAATCCTGCCGATGTTCAGTACGTCTCCTTGCAAAAACAGGATCGCTCCTCCGACAATCATTCCTTCTTCTGTCAATTTATACAGATGCCCTTGTCTTGCCATCTTTGTATGAAATGAAACCGACATATATCCGGGCGGTCCTCCTGCCGATGGTCCTCCCACGAAAACATCACTATCAAATGCACGCTTTGAAATCCCGTTCAGTGTCAATGCATCTGATGTACCCGCTTTTAATAACTGTAAACCCATAAGCTGCACCTTACTTACATGCTATATAAACATCCATGTTCTCACCTTCCGTTTCAAAACATGGTATCACTTCATTCCCTGTCTGCTCGAGACCATTGGTCCTCATGAAATCATTAAGAGTATGATAAGCTCCAGGTATTGTGACGAATGGATTATCAAAGGGTCTGTCTATATGGATCGCCACATATTTATGAGTGGGTTGCTCTTTAATCTCTTGATCAGCTGGTGTGATATTTTCCGGTAGTATCAACGCAGCTGTATATCCCTGCATATTAAAGACATTCACCTGCTCTTGTGACAGATTTGGAAAATCCCAGCCAATCACTCTCGGGTTATCGATGTTGCTTTCCTTAGCTATTCTATACATTCGGCCTATTGCATCACTTTCCGGATCCGTACTGATCACTGTATGCTCTATGTACCGAAATCCGCCAACTTCTTCTACTCGCAGGTTTGAATATGCAGCACTGCGCTTATCCATCTCCTCCCTGAAAAGATTATCCAGAGAACAGTTAAAGATCTTACATATCTCAAGTGCCTTATCCATTTCCGGATTTGCTGCATCTACTTCCCACTTTGAGATAGTCTGACGGCTTACACCAAGTTTTTCCGCCAAAGCCTCCTGTGTCATATCCTTACTTAGTTGGCGTAAATACTGAAGGTTCTTCCCAAAACTCATATCGTTTCTCCACTTCATCTACATTTGCTTTTTTGACCCGTGTTGCAAATACAGAATACCTGCCAAATGAGTATTTCTCCACCAACCAGAAAGTGCTTTTTTTATGAGTTTCGCAACTATAAGTTGCAAGTCGGTCTTTATCTCAAAATTTACGATCTACGTTAACCCGCAGGTTATTTAAGTAAAACGACTTTTGTCAACATTCATGTTAGCATCAGCGGAAAAGACCATAACTCGTCACTGTCACCCTTAAGAGCATAACTCTATTAGGGTAATACATCCCAAACAGCATAGTTCTACTCTCACGTGCTTTAGGTTCTTGTCAGTTTTTTTGCCCAATGTCCATAATTTGTTTTCAGAAAAGCAGGTACGCATTTGAAAACCTGATCAGCGTTCAGACAGATCACTACTACTGCAGGAGATGCTTTTACTACGAAAGCCATAACAAACGAAAGCGGAATCACAATGCACCATATACTGATCAGATCCATTCTCATTACAAACCCTGAATCGCCACCGCCTCTGATGATCCCGATATTGGTGGGCATCTGATATGACATCGTGATCACAACCACGCAAAGAATAGCCAAAAACTGATTGGCCAGAGTCCTTGTCTCAGGCTCCAGCTGATAGACAGATAATATCGGGTTTTTGATCATAAATAGAATCAGACCGGACAAAAGTCCCATAAACACAAAGAGTATCTGCATGGTTTTTGCATACAGCTTTAGCTTTTTTTCGTCGCCTTCACCAATGGTTTTTCCGATGAAGAAGCTGGTGGCAGAAGCAGTACCCACAGCGATAGATTTGACAAGCATGAAGATGGTGGATGCCACAGAATTTGCTGCAATTGCTCTTGCAGTCATATGTCCGAGAATCGCATTTTGCGCTGCAGTGTTAAGCCCCCACAGCCCGCTGATCAACATAACTGGCAATGAGACCTTGAAATAATCTTTTCGGAGCTGACCGTCTGTCTGAAGGAAGTCCTTTGCACGCAGGAATAGGGTCTTTTCTTTCTTACTGATATACAGAACAAGAATCAATAGCTCTGATATTCTTGCCGTCAGCGTACCGATTGCCGCGCCCTTCACCCCAAGTCTTGGTGCACCAAAATGACCATATATCAGCGTATAGTTGATCATACAGTTTACTATCAAAGACCACAGAGATAATCCCAGCGCGATTTGTACTGTGCCAACACTTCTAAGTGTTGCCAGCAAGAGCTGCGTGATAGCAAAAAAGAGATAAGAATATCGGATGATCTTCATGTAGACCATCCCTTCAGCAATGATTGACTCATCAGTTGTAAAAGCTGAAAGGATCTGATGCGGAAAAAAAGAGACCAGCATAAAAAGCAGCACTGACAGAGCAATAGCAAAATGCATGGCTATTGAAGCGATTTTCTTTATTTGCCCGGTTTGTCCCTTACCGAAATACTGGGTTCCAAGTATCACAACGCCTTCTCCTGAAGCCGTCAGGAGCTGCTGATAGATAAACTGAACCTGGTTCACTGCCGCCACTCCAGCCAGAGAAATTTCTGTGTAGGCTCCCAGCATCATGTTATCTGCCAGGTTTACGCTCAGAGTTATAACATTCTGAAGAACCAGCACAAAAAGCATTGCAAAAAAGCTGGTATAAAACTGCTTTTCCTTAACCATGCTCCAACCTCTTAACTCTTACGATAATCATTTTTTCCTGTCGTATTTAATCTATATGGATTACCTTTTCCATAAGGTCAGCCGCACTTACATTTGGATTATGATAGTGTTCACGCTTGTCAGTGATCGAGCCTATTGATATGGCTTCTTTTGGACAGTACTGGAGGCAACCAAGACACTGAGCACAGTTATCACCAAAGACAGGCCTGCCGTCTACAAGTTTAATATTGTCTCTAGGGCAGAGTTTTTCGCATTGTCCGCATGAAATGCATGCTTCACTTACCGCAAACTGACTGGCTTTCTTCTTTGCGATCAACGGCCATATCGAATTCTCAATGATGTTCAGAAGATTCATGTGTGGCTTCCTGCTTACCACCGTATATTTTTTTAGATCCTCTCCAATCTCCTCTGCAAGACCTTCGCTTCGCGCCTGGGCCTCGGCAGCGCACGTCATGAACGGTATCATCAGATTATGGGGAAACAGCCATATACAGCTACACTGATGGGTGACCGATTTCCAGTATTTCAGCGGTATGATCTGGTTCACATGAGCAAGACCAGTTCCGGAATATGCCGCTGACTGGCTTATGGCAAAGGTATAACACTTGGGATCTGTTTTGACTTTCTGGATAAATCTGATAACATCCTCCGGAGCACCTCCTCCATAACAGGGAAATACAAAACCGACACGCTTTGCTTTCAGGGCATTCGTCCTTGATGGTTTAGAACGCATCATTATGATGTCGGTATCACCGAGTGTTTTTGCGATATTTTTTGCCAGATCGAGGCAGTTACCGGTTCCGGAATAACAGAAAATGATATTCTCGCTCATATACCCTCCATATAAAACAGCCATCTTTTGAAGCATCCTTCAGATACAGTCACATTGTCATCAGATCTTTTTCTTATTATATCAGATATTAGTATTTGCCCGTCGTATCTGAAAGCCCTTCCTCATTTTGGACATTTACAAATCTTTTTCATCCTCTAGTTACTGTATTCCTCCAACAACTCATCAAGTATACTGACCGCGCTTCTAATCATTTCGGGACAGAAGGTTCGAAAAAGATTCTTTTTCATTATCTCTTCATGTTCAGCAGGTTTAGAAAGATCATATCCCAACAGTTCTCTGCAAACAACAGTGCCGTTCTTATCGATAAACCTGTTCATATACTCTTCAGCCATCTTATATGAGTTTGCCTTAGTTTCCAAATCATCACTTTCTGAATGCCCATATAACAGCCCCAGCACCATAAGCGCACCTGATACAGCACCGCACATTTCGCCTTTTCTTGCTCCACCACCAAAATTTGTAGCAAGTCGCAGTGCCAGCTTCTCATCTATTCCATGTTCTATCGCATAAGTCGTAAAAACTCCCTGTGTACAATTGAAATTATGAAAATAGTATTCTACTGCTTTATCTTCATGCATGTTACTCATACTTATCTTTTACCCCCTTAAAGAAAACATCCTCTAAAGCAAAACCACTTCCTTCACCTTTTCTATTCTACACTTTCATGACAACAGATTTCTTCTCATAATCCGACCTTTGTCTGTGTATATTTTGATATTTAAATCAAATTAAAAAGGCTACAGATTGCATTTAGCAACCTGCAGCCACAAAATCTATTTCAAGACTCCTTAAGTTAAATGAATCCTGTATCAGAATTCTACCTCATTATAAAGTTCTACGGGCTCAGATCCTTCCGTCATTTCTCCTAAGATTGGGAAAGTTTTTGTAAAGTGGTCTGTTGCCTCATGAGCTTTAAGGGCATCTGAATCCTTCCAACACTCAATGAACGCAAATTTCTGCTCATCTTCTACGCTCTGATTCAATGTATAGAAGATATTTGCTTCCTCCGCATTGGATTTTCTGATAAGATCCTCAGCAGTCTTTTTGAAGTCATCTATCTTATCTTTCTTTACGGTAAGTCGTGCTACTACTTTTAGCATTTTGCGCCTCCTAATTCTCGATATTCATCGTGTCAATTACATGATCACTTATACTTCACTCCATCATAAAATGCATTGACTGCTTTATCTGTAGCCTCTGTATATATTAAAGCAATGCCTTAATACAAGCTTCTACATCAGCAACATCTGCTGTGGGCTCAAAGCGTGCAACAACATTTCCTTCCCTGTCGATTACGAACTTTGTGAAGTTCCACTTTATATCGGGCTTTTTATCCCACTCAGGATCTGCTTTTGCAAACATATTCTCAAGAACCTCTCTGTACTGATGATCCTGGAAACCTTCAAATCCCTTCTGTGATTTGAGATAAGTATAAAGCGGAAGCTCATTCTCGCCATTTACATCAGCCTTCTTCATCTGAGGAAATGTAGTATTGTAATGCAAAGTACAAAACTCATGGATCTCTTCATCTGTTCCCGGAGCCTGTCCACCAAATTGATTACAGGGAATATCAAGTATCTCCAATCCCTTGTCGTGATAGTTTTCATATAAATCTTCGATGGGCTTGTACTGAGGTGTAAACCCGCAGCCGGTAGCGGTATTGACAATGAGAATCACTTTCCCTTTATACTCTGAGAGGCTCAGTTCTTCCCCATTTCCTGTAGTTACTTTGTAATCATAAATCATTTATGGTTCCTCCTATCTTCATGTGTTTTACTCTATTTGATTGTGTGCAATTTTATTAATATAATAAACTACCTCAGATAAAAAATCAATACTCAAATGAAGATTCTTAGGTACGCCTTATTATCTTCTTGACTCTTTTGCAAAATTTTGCAAGTTTTCCCCTGCGATTCGATAAACAGTCCAGTCACTCATCTGCTCTGCCCTTTTCTACATCATTCGTTGTAAGTCCAACCATGTTCTCCATGATAAATCATCAGTTTGGTCATTCCACCATCAATGCAGATATTCTCACCAGTGATGAATCCTGCCTTGTCTGAACACAGAAACATCACCATCTCTGCAATATCTTCCGGCTTTCCGACTCGTCCAACAGGCTGCTGATCAGCGTCAGGTCCGGTTATTTCAGCACCAGTGGTATCAATCCATCCGGGAGATATGCTGTTTACCCGCGCTTTCCCTGCAAGGCTTATTGCCAATGAGTGGGTAAGAGCAGCTATACCGCCTTTTGCTGCAGAATAGCTCTCTGTCTGAGGCTGGCTCATACGGTCTCTTGAGGAGGCCATATTTATTACGACTGCATCTTTGGAAAAATATGGTGAAAAAAGCTTTGTCAGGTAGAACGGTGCTGTGACACCAACAGAGAGGGCATACTGAAAATCTTCAAAACTACACTCGTCTATCCCTTTCATCAAGGGGAGCGCATTGTTAATGAGATAATCAACGTGACCTGCTTCATTTATAACATGCCTGCCAAATGCCTCAAGCGTCTCTTTACTGCTCACATCACCAACAAACCAGTCTCCCTGTTCCTTATCGATGATATAAACCTCATCACCTCTATTTTCAAAAGCGTCTGATATGGCTTTCCCTATACCATGAGCACCTCCGGTGATTACCGCTATTTTCTTATCCATTCCACGCCTCCCATAACTAATAAGTAACCTTTTCTCCGTTTACAATTTTCTCACTTAGTTCAAATAGCATTTTTGCAAGTTGCATATCCTTTGATCTTCGCGATGATTTGGCCACCTTACATTTATAGAAGTATTCCCCTGTGACATCTTTTACTGATTCATCTGTTGCAAGATATATAGCGGTCCTCGCACCTTCTGCAGGTGTAAGGAAAAATGGCCTTAGCATACCGGTTATTGTCTTACCAAATCCTGTTTCCCTGTCTATTCCAATATTTGTAGCAACAGCACCTGGATGACAGCAATTTACTGTGATTCCCTTATCCAAAAGCCTTGACGCAAGTTCTCTTGTGAATAACACATTTGCAAGCTTACTTTGGGAATATGCCTTAACTACATTGTATCCTTTCGTAAGATTTATATCATTAAAATGGATTTTACCAACTTTATGTGCCCCTGACGCAACATTTACTATCCTTGATCCTTTGTCCATGATACAAAGAAGCTCTGTCGTTAACAGAAAATGACCTATATGGTTTATCCCGAATTGCCTCTCTAAACCATCTTTTGTCTCCTGTCTGTCTAGCGATATGAAACCTGCATTATTTACCAGAATATCAATTCTGTTGTACTTTTCCTTTACCTTCTTAGTAAAAGATCTTATTGAGGAAAAATCTCCAAGATCACAAAGTATCAACTCTAACTTTCTGTCCTTATTTTGTGAAAGAATTTCTAGCGCCTCTTTACCTCGTTTTTCACTTCGGCAAAGCATTATTACTCTGGCACCTTCATCTCTAAGCGCCTCTACTGTAGCCTTCCCCATACCGGAATTAGCTCCTGTAACTATCGCAACTTTTTCATCCAGTCTTCCCATTTTTTCCTCTATTCTCATATCCAAGTGACCGGGTTACAAATCACATTTTTTCTTTGGTACATATCTTTTCAAAAGCAAGTCTTGGATATTCATCCTCATCCACGTAAATTGTTCCACAATGACTAAACCCACATTTTCTTAAAAGGCTTTGCATTACTTTATTATCGCCATGCGTATCCATGCGGAGATGACCGCACTGGCTTAAAGCCCAATTGATGCAGAATGCACCTATACCTTTTTCTGAACCATCGCCTGCAATCCTGTGTATTACACCATAAGGACTGTCATCTTGCCATGCACCATCTTCGATCAATCTGTAATTAGGTTCTATATCCTCCCCACAAACAAAGAAAAATGTACCGACAATATCACCATTATCATTCAGGCAGACATAACTGTTTTCATCCTTAATATCATTATGAATCAGATATTCCGGAGGCCAATTGGTTGGTCCCCACTGGTTAGGATTTCCATGCTCTGCCATGAACTTTCTGGCATAACTGTATATTTCCATGATTCGCTCAAAGTCTGATTCTGTTGATTTTCTAATATTCATATAGCTAATTTCTCCCCTATTATATGTGAAGCCGATCTATCCAGCCAGGTGATCACTGCTTTTCTGCTGTGTTGTATGCAAGGAGCCTTCCGACACGTCAGGACAAAGAAAAGAACCGGCCTGTATCTGTATTTATCCATATTATTATCCATCATTTTGTTTCCTCCATATCACTCTTGTCGATCAGGGCATATATAAAACTCATTGTTCCTTTCTCCGCTCCGAGTAGTTTTTCCGTCATGTCAATAAAGACAGAGATATCACGCTCGCTGAACTTTCTTTCATTATACGTATCATTGCTGATAACCAGAAGCATTCTCACACGCTCCGGTATATTGTCACAGTCAAAAATGCCTTGCTCTGCTCCCTCACTTACAGCCTCTGACAAAAGCGGGACGATGACCTCGATCAGCTTTTTCCTGATCTTGTCGTACATCAGTACATTCTCCGGCTGTTTTAGCGCATCTTTTATAGGCAATTCAGTTTCTGCCGGCTTTATCGAAGTCATGATTCCCACAATCTTCTGTGGCACAGGCATATCCGATCCAAGTATCTGCCTGGCTGTTTCAACCTCGTTTTCCATCATCATCTGTATTACATCCTCCAGCATCTGTTCTTTACTACTAAAGTAGTAATAGTATGTGCCTTTAGCAATCTGCGCTTTCTCAATAATCTCATCAACGCTTGTATTCTCATATCCACGTGAAAGAAACATATCATAGGCTATCTTTAACAGTTCCTGCTTCCGTTTTTCACCTTTTTTCATTGTGATATCCCTCTCTATACAAATAATCGACTATCGGTCGGTTTTAGTATAAAACACAATGTCTTTTCATGTCAAGATTTTTCGACTTTCAGTCGATTTTTGTACAAAAAAAGAGCCCGGTTGTCACCGGGCTCAGAAAAGTTTCATTTAAAAAAGCTTGTCACAGTATTCATAACAGTCTTATTTTTCAGAATCTCATCCAGAATGCCGCCAAGCTGCGTTTTCTCACCTTTCAAAAGTGCCATTGCCGCTTTCTTGGTATCAGAATCCGCTTCTCTGTACAGCTCAAGGAGTTTCTTTTCTGTTGCCGTAACCTTCACAGAGGTTCCGGTTGTTTTCTTTGTACTGCTCGCAGCAGGTTTCTTAGCTGTGGTCTTTTTAACCGTGCTTGTTTTTGCTGTAGGCTTTTTAGCCGTTGTTTTCTTTGCAGTGCTGGAGCTTGATGCCGTCTTTTTTGCCGCTGTTTTCTCAGTCGTTGTTTTTGCTGTTGCCATAACTTACCCCTTTCTGTATGTAACCAATTTAGCAGAGCTTTATATCAGTTATCCCTTCATATATTTTAAGAAACGCTATTGATGCCTCTCTTGCGAACTCACTGTCCTTCCCATCAAAACCATGCCCGGCACCTTTGACTTCTTTTAGCATTGCATTACCATAGTTGGCTGCTGCTGTCCTCGAGTATTCTATAGGCACAACGTCATCTTTGTTCCCGTGGATCAAAAGAACAGGCTTACCAAATCCTGTCTGCAGCCCCTTTACATCAATGTCAGCGGCAGCTCTATCATAATCCGGGCTGAGCCTTATGCCCATGAACTCTTCCCCTCCGTTTTTTAACCTTTTAGCAGCGTCGTCAGGTATTGAAAATGCCGGATACCAGAGAATAAGACCTTTTACGTCCTCATGATACGCCAGTCCTACAATTGCGGATACAAATCCGCCCTGGGATTCGCCCTGAAGGTAAACGCTGTCCTTGTTCACATAAGGAAGACATTTCACGCTTTCCATAACAGCTACAAGATCATTTGCCTCAGTCATAACAGTCATATCCTGCATTGATCCATCACTTGTTGATTCCATTCCACCGCCACAGAAATCAAAAAACACGCATATAATCCCATTTTCAGCATAGCCATTACCATGATGCATAAGCTCATTGTAGTTAGAGCCCAAGCCATGAGAAAAAATGGCTACAGGAAACTCTCCTTCTGCATCCGGTCTGTATATCAGCCCTCTGACAACCTGTCCATTCTCCTTGGTTACTTCCAGCTTCTCCGTTTTCACATTAAATACCTTTTCAGCCATTACCCATCCCCCAAAATAAAACTCAGTAAATCCATTTTATCACAATTGAGTAATATCAACATGAAATACGAAGCACATCGCAAGAATAACAAAGAAAAGTGTCCAAATCCCTTTCAGCATTATCTTTACATCAGCAATACTCATGTATGCATGAATAAGGATAGAAAATATCAGATATACTATTATTGCCGTAATATAGATGGGATAATCTCCACTCCGGATAACCTCGATTAGAATATACGAAGTCAACGAGCCCAAAATAACAGGAGCTGATGAAGCCAGAGTCATCTGAATGCACCGAAATATGAATACCCCTCTGGGTACAAAACTCACCTGCCCCAAAGTCCCTGTTTTCTTATCCGGCCAGAATAATTTTAGCTCTGTTATCTTTGCTCCAGTAAAAAATGCCAGAATTGCATGAGAAAGTTCATGATGAATCACTCCGGGAAAGGTCAGCCAATTGGAGACAAACATGGCAGTCTTTGTACCAATAAGCCTCTTTAGCAGGCCATAAAGCAGGTTATGAATAAACTGCATTATCAGCCCCCATATCGGGATTATCAGTGTGATTATTACAGCGGATAACAGATAACCCATTTTACTCCTTCCCTGAATCTAACTAATATTTACCGTATACGAAAAAACCCACGGACTAGCCATGGGTTTTAAATGTTTTCACATTAATAGCATAATTCATGTATCAAAGATCGTAGTCGCCTTCAATCTTTTTATTTATAACAAAATATACTTTTCCTTCATCTGGCTTTACATAAAGGTCTAAATTCTTTATTCCTTTTGTGTCGCCACCCATATCATACTGGTACTTATTCTTGGCGTTCTGAATAAGATCATCATAAGTAACATTCATACCACCATACTGAAGGATGACATTTGTTCTGGCAGTTTCTTTTGCAGGCTTTTTAGCCGGAGCGGCCTTCTTTGTAGCTGTCTTCTTTTCTGCTACCTTCTTTTCAACCGCCTTCTCTGCGACTTTCTTTACAGCTGTTTTAGCAACTTTCTTGGTCACTTCTTTCTTTACTTTTTCCTTCTTTGCATCAGCTGCCTTTTCTACAACTTCTTTTACAACAGCTGCCTTTACAGCTTTAGTCACTGCATCTTTCTTTTTGGTTTCAGGGGTCTTCTTTGTTTCTGTAGTTTCTTTCTTTGGACGCGGCATTTTCACAATCTCCTCTCTGCAAAATGTACTGTATATAATTTTATAATATGCTATTTATTGTGAATTGTGAAGTGGAAAGCTTTATTCTTTTTCCTGAATATCCACTACCATCTCTATATCAATCTTAACGTTTACTTTTCCTGCCCCTTCTGTTCTCAAAAGTATAAGCTTTCTGAAGGTGGAATCTATCCTCTTTATCTCTTCTGTCACCGTAACATATTCCCCACCTGATTTCCTGGCATCAGGAACAAAATATGTGATCTCCACAACCGGAGATTCACCATTTGCAATCCTCTCAGATATCCTGTTTATCTTCTGACTAAGAATCTCTATCTCATATTCTTCAAGTTTACGCTGCTCCCCGGTTTCCCTGGATTCTTCAGCAACCATATCATCATATCCTGAAAGCGCTGCAAAGGGAGAAAACTGTGCTGCACGGTCATAGAGACTCATATGAGGATGGCTATCTGATTGGTGATGCGGCAGGTCGATTATATCAGCATACACTTCTCTGGGATCAGGTTCCTTTTCTGTTATTCCTTTTGTCATCTTTTTTATAAATCTCCTAATAAATCAACCCTGATATCAGTCAAAGTTATATCGTTTAATTTCACAGTTACCTATTCCAATGTAGGAGAATTCTTCGTTATCCATCTCCCGGAAGTAGGATTCGATTATCCTTACAAGTCCGTTGTGGGCCACAAGGATATATTCTTTATCCCCGGCTTTTATATCATCAAGAAGCCCGTATATTCTATGAGCCACCTGAAGCATAGATTCGCCTGAAGTAAATCTGCTGGCAAGGTCTTTTTTTGCTTCGTGAAACTCAGCGCCATCTCGTGGAGTCGATTCATATCTGCCAAAATTCTGTTCTATTAGTCTTGGCTCAATTTCCATAGGGATGCCTGTGATCTCTGATATATGCCGTGCCGTTTCAGAGGCTCTTACCAGCGGAGATGATAGTATCTTATCAGCCGATATGTTCATCTCTAGAATCCTGTGTCCGGCTTCAATAGCCTGCTCATGTCCTTTTTCCGTCAGCTCTATGTCGGTAGCACCACATATCTTATTCTCGACATTCCATACGGTCTCTCCGTGTCTTACAAAATAAAAATGATTCATATAGATATCTTCCTTTACTTTTTGTATATATGTTTGAACTTTCCACTGATTTTATCAGCCTGTGGATTCATATTGGAAAGAATCACTTCTACATTCAATCCCTTACTTCCAAAGAATTCCTGCAGATCATGCTTTGCCTGATCAAACGCCTCCTTACGGTCATCTGCTATCATTCTGAGTTCCACCTTATCCGACATATGTCCATATGGCACAGGGTTATAATCTGAATCCACCGGTTCAACGATGACCCAGTCCTCATTTAACCCCATAGTCGACTACTCCATGACCCTTTTGTTAGCTCTCTTTCCGCTCATAACACATCCTAAAAGAAGGCTAACTCTATAATAATTGATTTTAAGGTAAATTTTCAAAATTTTTTGGCTCAAAATGAATAATTTAATCACCAAAGAAATTGCGCAACCAAGCCTTTTATGGTATTTTTAAATGGTTTGGTTAATGGGAAAAAACAATTAGAATTATGACCAGACAAGGGGATGATGGAGTATGAAAATTGTAGGGACAGTTTGCCCACAGTGTGGCGCAAACCTGAAAATTGATTCAGAGAGAGAAAAGGCTTTCTGTGAACACTGCGGTGCGGAACTCCTTTTACAGGACGAAGTACAGCACATACAATATGATAATGCTGAGCAAGCCGGTTATGAATTTGAAAAGGGCAGGCAAAGAGCGCAATACGAAGCGCAAAGCATGCAGAATACCGGATACTACTCTACTGCACAGATGCAACAGCCACCAAAGAGAAAAACCTGGCTTTGGGTATTGGGATGGATATTCTTCTTTCCGGCTCCGGTAATGGTGCTTATTTGGAGAAAAAAGAATACATGGGATATAAAAGTAAAGATTGCCGTAACAGCCCTGTTCTGGATCCTGCTGTTTACAATCGGCCAGTTTAATGACAGAAACTCCAATACCAGATCATATAATGATAGAAGCAATGTATCCGTGACTGATAACAGGACACCTGATACAACATCAAGCGGTGATCAGTCCGGCGTTGTAGACAACAGAAATACTACAACCGATAATAAAACTTCCAATAATGATGCTCCTGCAGTTACTGTTTCTGAATCAGACTTTGACGTAAAAGGCTATCTGTACGAACAGAAAACCGGATCCGTGACATCATATTCAATTTATTATCTGGTTATCACGAACCATTCTCAGGCCGCAGTAAGAATTAGTGGAAATGCCACTGCAAAAGATTCATCCGGCAATTCCATAGGAGCTGACTCAACCAGTGTCGAAGTGTTAGGCCCGGAAGAAACAACGATTACACAGTTTTTCTTTGATGAAGTTGGAGATATAGATAAAGTAGACTATCAGCTGAGCTATGATACAAAGACATATTTCTACCCTGTTCTTTCCAATCTGGAAATGAAGCAGACCATGAATGATAAAAATGTCACCATCTCACTCACAAACAATGGCAGCATAGCGGCAGAGTTTGTTGAAGCCTATGCTCTTTTCTTCAATGCTGATAACAAACTGATCCACGCTGATCTTACCTATCTGATGGACAGTGATGGCGAGATCAAACCCGGAGCTTCCCGATCAGCACAGCTGGATAACTATAAAGGAAACTACGATCATGTTGAGGTTTATTTAAGAGGCAGCGGTTCTGATGATTCAGCTATGTACAATCAGCCTGCAGCAGATGTAACCGATTCAGATTTTGATATTAAGGAATACTTATTTGAAAGCAAATATGGAACAACCCAGTATTTCCTTGTAATAAAAAATAATTCCGCTGAGACAGTTGAAGTCTCCGGAAATGGTACTGCGTTTGATGCAAATGGAAATGCTGTCGGTGCCGCTAACTTTTCAATTGATGTACTGGGTCCCGGAGAGACATCTATAGGCTACTTCTATTTCAATGAAGTTTCCGGTGTTAAAAAGGTAGACTACGATTTACAGTACAGCAAAGAAACTTCGCTATCTCCGGTACTAAGCAACCTGGATGTTCAGCAGACTCTTAATAAAAATAATATCATTGTCTCCGTCACAAACAATGGTGATGTCCCGGCTCAATTTGTTCAGGCAAATGCACTGTTCTTTGATTCAAGTAACAATCTTGTCGGAACATATACCACCTATGTGATCGATGATGATAGTGAAATAAAACCCGGGACTACTCTTTCAGCGCAGATAGATACCTATGATGAAAGCTATGATCACGTTGAAATATATTTCACCGGACGATGCTACAAAAATTAACGATCAAAAAATCCCCTGCTTTTAAGCATGGGGATTTTTTTCATCCTTCACCATAGGCACAACAGAGCCGCCGTAAGGTATGATATATACAGTTTTATCTGTAAAATCTATGTCTTTTACAAGTTCATTGACATCGGTAAATGCCTTCATTCCCATGGGCTCGGTGGTGTCACCATCTATTGTGGTGAGAATCCTGCATTCACCTTTTTTAAGGTTCTCAACAGTGAGATAAAAGATAAAGCCGCCTATCGTAAAGTCTGACCTTAGAGCCTCATCAAGTCTTCCTTCTTTAAGAGGCTGCAGCCAGGCCGTGTAGTCAGGGGCTCCGCACCCCTCCGGACATTTTGCAAACCAAATCATCTGTCCGCCTTCTTTCATGGCTCTCATTCCGTTGAGCATACCCTTACAGCCCTGATACAAATTCATATCCTTTGGCGCTCCGCCACTGGATACGATGACAATGTCTGCTTCTTTGTCGATCCACTTTTCATAACATTTCTTCTGGAAAAGACAGCTCTCTTTCCAGGCTTCGTACAGATCTCCGCCAAACAGCCCACTAAATCTGCCGCTCGTTGCCACCACAATGTTGATCCCGAATGTGACATCCACCAGAGCAGCCGCCTCATTCATATCCTCATTTATTGGATTGTTTTCCAAAAGTGCACACCCTACTCTTGGGTCTGAATGTGCGATCTTAGGATCCAGCGCCCTCTGATGGTTTTGACGGATAGTTTCCCTGGAAGCAACACCGGGCAGTATATTTTTTCTGCCGCCTCCAAAACCGGCCATCATGTGATGGACCGTTCCGCCGACCACAATGACCTTACGTCCCACAACCAGTGGATTAACGCGTACGTCAGTCCCCCTGGAAGTCTGTCCAACAAGGACATTTTCGCCGTCGCAGTCGTGATCCGCCACCGTAACATTTTGGTACATGTAGGTTCCTGCGATTATTTCTTTTTCCTGCTCAGTTGATTTTCTGTGGGTTCCAAGCGCAATGAGAACACAAATGTTTTCAAATGGGACATTCATAGTATCGTGAAGATAATGTCCAAGGAGGGTCAGGATATCGCCCTGATGCATCCAGCTTCTGGTAATATCTGACACAACAATTGTGATCATATCGGTTTGTTCTATCTTATCCCTCAGAGGCCGCGAAGAAATAGCCCCCTCTTCAACACAGACTCTGAAAGCCTCGCTGACATCTTCAATCTCCGGCATGGGATCAGGATTCAAAACCTCTACGGATTTGGCTCCTTTAACCTCGATCTCCAGCGTTTCAGTTCCGTATTTCATCTTAGCTGTATAATCCATATTATTCTCTCACTCAAACAATAGTTTTTAATGTTACTGTGGCAACTATAAGCACCGTCAATGCAAGTATGGTCAAAAGGTCTCTTACCGCAAAAGGATATTCCTTGTATCCGCTCTTATAGCCACGAAGCTCAAACCCTCTCATCTCTGCAGACATTGCAGATACATCAACCTTCTTAAGACTTGATACAAGAAGCGGAACACAGAGCGGTGCAATCAGCTTAAACTTTCTGAAAATATTCTTTGTATCAAAATCTACTCCCCTGGCCTTCTGAGCATCCTGAATGTCATGAAACTCAGTCGCAAATATAGGCACAAATCTAAATGCAGTGGTGACTATAAACGCATATCTGTAAGGCAGATGAAGCCTCTTTACCAGTGCATTGCAAAGATCATTCATCCTTGTTATCGCGAAGAGCAGCATAAGCGGCAGCATCGCAGCTATAACTCTAAGAGATAAGAGCAGTGCACTCTTAAGACCTCCTGTTGTGAACAGCACAAAGCCTCCTAGCACTAACAGAGGACTTCCGTCTCTTACAAAAAAGAGCTGTATCACAAACATAATAAGTCCAAGGAACATCAGATTTCTTGTAAGGAAAAGAGCTCTTTTAAATAATCCAGCCGTAGCAGAGATCAGTATCATAAAAAGAATCAGCCCAATTTCTACAAAGACATTTTCACACAGGATTGCTGCAATTCCATACATAAAAGCCGCTATTAGCTTTGTTACAGGATTTAGCCTGTGAAGGAAGCTGTCTCCGGGAACATAGTTTAAAAGATTCATAGTGTTCCACCTCCCTTCACAGCTCTTTTACGAAGGGCATCAAGCATCTCTTCAATGGTAAATACATCCTTAAATTCATCACCAAAACGCAGTGCCAGTTCCGGTATCTGGGCAGGTAGAACTCTTGCCTGCTTAAGGACGTCAACATTCTTCATCATCTCGCCAGTGGGTCCCTGTCCCAGGATCTTTCCATGATTGAGTACAAGGACACTCCTTGCATATGACTGCACAAGTTCCATGTCATGGCTGACCATCAGGACCGTAGTACCCTTTTCCCGGTTAAGATAAGTAACATAATCCATGATGCGGATACACTCCAGATAATCAAGACCTGTTGTGGGCTCATCAAGGATAAGAAGCTGCGGCTCACAGGCAAGCACACTGGCCAGCGCAATCCTCTGCCTCTCTCCTCTGCTTCGTGAGAACGGAAACCACTCAGGGTCAAGTTCAAAGGTATCCAAAACCTGCTCTGTGCGCTCTTTGATTCTGTCTTCAGGCCAGCCTTGAACCTTCATTGAAAAAGCAATCTCATCCCTCACAGTGTTTTCACAGATCTGTCTGTCAGGATTCTGGAAAAGAAAACCACAGTCCCTGGCAAGTGTACTTGAAGGGGTCTTTAAAGTGTCTTTTCCATTCAGATAAACATGGCCTTTTGTAGGATGCAAAAGTCCGTTTATAAGCCTGCTTATGGTACTCTTGCCTGCACCGTTGGCACCTATCAACGCAACGAAATCTCCCTTAGGGATGTGAAAGCTCAGATCATCCAGGATCGGCCTTTTCACGGAGTATCCGAACATTACATTTTCAAAACGTATCATTCCAGGATCCTCCTGATCATTTTCTCTGCGTCATCCACTGTGAGTGTTACTTCACCATCATATATCTTTTCCCTGATAAGTGATGCTGAAAGTTCTGTAACTCTGGGCACATTTATACCAAGCTCTTTAAAAGTATCGATGGAGGACACCATATCTCTAGGGGTTCCATAAAAAGCAATCTTACCTTTATCAAGAACCATCATATGTTTAACATACTCACAAAGGAGCATGATCTTTTGCTCAACTATAATTACCGTGATGCCTTTATCTTGGTTAAGAGCAGTTAATATCTTAAAGATTTCCCTGCTGCTCTCAGGGTCCAGCTCACCAGTGGGCTCATCAAGCACTATTACTTCCGGCTCTAACGCAAGCATGGATGCTATTGCTACTTTTTGTTTCTGACCACCGGAGAGGCTTGAGATTTCACGGTCACGCAGATCTTCTATTCCAAGGTCCCGAAGTACTCTGTCAATCCTCTCTCCGATTTCCTCATGTGGAACTCCAAAATTCTCAAGTCCGAAAAGTATCTCGTCCTCTACAACCGAAGCAACCATCTGTGAATCGATATCCTGAAATACCTGTCCCACTTTTCTGGCAAATTCCTCTGCAGGATGCTCCGCGGTATCTTTGCCATCAATGGTCACTGCTCCGTAAAAATCCCCTTTTATCTTGTGAGGAATTATACCGTTTAAAGCAAAAGTAAAAGTAGTTTTACCGGCACCAGAAGTGCCGGTAATTCCTACGAAGTCGCCATCTGCAATCTCAATGCTTACATCATCGAGAGCCAATGCCTTACTATTCTGATAAACAAAACCTAAATTCTTAACTGATATCATTCTTCCTCTTTGTTCCCCATAACTTTATTAACCGGAATGCTAAGTACTGTAACGATGACCATGTTGAGAAGTGCTGTCACTACAGTCACAATAGCCATGCTCACAAACTGTGCTCCGGGCATTGGCTTAGCATATGTAAGTGCTGCAAGACCAATAAATGCAAAACCTGATACAAGGGTTGCCAGGAATGTGCATACAACCGGCTTAACATACTTTGGAAGTGCAAGCCTGATAAGAAGGCACATTGCAATTGCTCCAATGGTCTCTGAGCCAAGTCCAAGCCATGGCATTGATGTTC
>JAEEGL011165860.1_pt1 | contig 19213 bp, 15 predicted proteins | sample 9134231 | NCBI WGS metagenome assembly JAEEGL01 (sample SAMN16246548, study PRJNA631951) | gut metagenome | biome: gut microbiome; feature: rumen; material: fiber-attached | host: Bos | place: Iran: Karaj | collected 2018-10 | reverse complement strand
CTGCTATCGAAACGACAAGAGTTGCTGCTATTGCTATTATAACTGGTAGCATACAGGAGCACCTCCTTATTTAATTTTCATTGTACGATATTTTGTATAAAATGATATAAATTTGCTTTATTTCATACAATATAACAACATATTTAGTTTACGCTCAGATGCTGTCTATGTCAAGAGACATCGCTCTTGTGATGACACCATTTTCAAAGCCTTTGCGGTATAAAAAGGCCATTATTTTCTGTTTCTCTTCGTAGGTTGTGTTGTCCTTATCGTAATGCTTTTTCTTAAGGAGTTTTACGCATAATAAAAGCTCAGGTTCATTGCTGTTCTCTTCGTAGGCATCAGCAAGCAATCTGTCTATTACATCTCCGCTGATTCCCTTTTGAAGAAGGTCCTGCCTTATTCTGTTCCTGCTTCGCAATTCCAGATGATACCTTATGTACTCATCGGCAAATCTCTCATCATCGATATACCTGTATGATTTGAGGTACTCAATTGTATCTTCAATAATCTCTGCTGAATATAAGCCTTCTTTTAGTTTTTCCCTAAGCTTGTGTTCAGTATAATCTCTCTTTTGCAAAAGATTCATTGCACGGAGCTTTGCCCTTTTGGGAATAACAATGCCTGTTATTTCATCAAAAACAGGCGAAGAAATCTCTTCGCCTGTCTTTAGCTTATAGTCTCTAATTTCACCTCTGTATAGGATAAAAGCGAATTCACCGTCTATATATATTTTTGATCTCTTATTGTCAAACGGTACTATATCCGTAACAGTCATGATAATTAAGCCTCTTCAGTTTTTGATGCTTTTGATTTTTTAACGGTTGCAGGGGCTTCTTCTGCCTTCTCTTCTGCGCCGCCCCCAAGTCCATAATGAGCACGAACCTTAGCAGCAATCTCATCAAGAATATCCTGATGCTCCTCAAGGTAATTCTTGGCATTCTCACGTCCCTGACCAATCTTGTCAGTTCCGTACTGATACCATGCGCCACTCTTATTAACAATATCAACAGCAGCTGCAAGATCAAGAACATCTCCTGTATAAGAGATTCCCTTACCATACATGATATCAAACTCAGCCTCCTTAAAAGGAGGTGCAATCTTATTCTTAACGATTTTAACTCTGGTACGATTACCGATAGACTCGCCACTCTGCTTAAGTGTCTCGATTCTTCTGACATCCATACGAACCGATGAATAGAACTTCAGTGCACGACCACCTGTTGTAGTCTCAGGATTACCAAACATAACACCAACCTTCTCACGAAGCTGGTTGATAAATATTACTGTACAATTAGATTTGCTGATCACAGCAGTAAGCTTTCTCAGAGCCTGAGACATAAGTCTGGCCTGCAGACCAACATGGGAATCACCCATATCACCATCAATCTCGGCCTTGGGTACAAGTGCTGCTACAGAGTCTACTACAACAATATCAATAGCACCGGAGCGAACCATTGTCTCACAAATCTCAAGTGCCTGCTCACCTGAATCAGGCTGAGAAATGTAAAGATTATCAACATCAACTCCTATATTTTTAGCATAAACGGGATCAAGAGCGTGCTCTGCATCGATGAAGCCTGCTATTCCGCCTCTCTTCTGAACCTCTGCAATCATATGAAGAGTAACTGTTGTCTTACCACTGGACTCAGGTCCGTAAATCTCAACAATACGTCCCTTGGGAATTCCACCAAGTCCAAGTGCTATATCAAGGCTGAGAGAACCTGTAGGTGTAGTCTCAACGTTCATCTGTGCTGATGAATCACCGAGCTTCATAACTGCTCCCTTACCAAACTGCTTCTCAATCTGACCAAGTGCTGCTTCTAATGCTTTCTGCTTATCTTCTCTTTCCATACTTATCTCCTTTTTCGCAAGAACAAATGTTCTGAATTTATAATAAAACAAACATTCGTTCGTGTCAACAATTTCATTACTATATTTTTCTATTACAATGTTTTGCAAAACAAAATGGAAAATGTGGCGAAACGCCAAAAATTAAGACTCCGCTATATTACCCAAATAAACTCCCCATGTCAAGTCCCCAATAATTCAGCCTTAAACTCTGGGGATACATATCCCCAGAACGCTGTAATCAGATAAATCGTTATACTGAAAAGGCAAATAATGCAAGTTTGGATAAAACCAGTTCACGAACTATCATTCCCATCTTTTCCTTCTCTTCAGGGGTAAATGAAGCAAGTTCGTTTATGGTATAAAGCTTTTCCTGATAAAGATCGGTGCGGTTTTTCTTGTACTGAGAAACGCGCACTCTGGCTTTAAGCTGTTTGTAAACTCTGGCTTCAAAAGATTCATCTTCCAAATAATAGAGATGACTTTCAAGGGTAGTATCAGCATCGACATCCTTAAGAACATATCTTTCAAGGATTGTCTTGAATTTAAACGGGGCCATCTCCTGAGAAAGGATCTCATTGTAGGATAATCTGGCGCCAAAGTAATATCTGGAAACATCCTGCATTACATATTTAAAATCATCTTCGTTAACTATGTTGTACATGTCAGTTCTTGTCCTGTGGCTTAAAGTCTATGTCTTCGATCTGATTGCCACTTACCTTGATGGCCTCGAGGATTTTACTCACATCCCATCCGGTCTCCTCAGCAAGTTCCTCGACTGTGCAGCTTCTTCTAAGCTCATCCGCGAGTTCCTTTGCCTTGTCAGCAACCTCCTGAACCAGCTGAACAGCCTTCTGTCCTCTTGAAGTCTCAGCAGCATCATCCTCGATAAGAGCCTCCATGGCATCCATCATCATCTGTGCAAGGTAGGAATCACAGTCATTATGTGACTCAAGTGATCCAATCTCATCTACAGCCTTAAGAAGTGCCATGTTACCCTCACCAATGAGGTCCTCGAGAAGAACACCCTGCTCAGCATAAAGCTTTGCAACATCAACAACTATAGGAAGGCTGAGTTCTACAAGTCTCTTCTTTGCAGAGTTCTCACCGGCCATTGCAGAGATTATAATTGCTTCCTTCTCACCATCAGATACAGGCTCAATCTCCTCAAGCTCTGAAAGATAAAACTCAAGATAGCTGCTCTCCTCCTCGGTAAGATATTCAGAAGCGTCAACTGCCTCACCAATTCCGATATTGTGATTCTTAAGATAATCCTTTATCAGATCATACTGGGTCTCATTAAGTTCAAGTTCAGCGAAAGCGTCCTCTATTTCCTCCTGGGTTACTACACCTCCCTGTCTCCTTGCTCTCTTTGTAAGGTCAGCAAGAATCTGTGCAAACAACTGCTCTTTATTATCCAAACTACTCATATATTCCTTTCTTCCAGTTAACTGTACTTATAATTTAATCCATTAGGTGTCCAATAAATATGACACATCATTTTACGTGCACATGGGTAAAGAGATGATCCTGGCAATACTCGTAATTTCCATTGCATTTTGAGCAGAATCTGAACTCAAGGTTCGGATCATCCTCATCTGTTTTTCCGCAAAATGCACATTTATGCTTTGTCACACCCTTAGGCATGATTTTTACTGATTTCTTAAAGTCATTTCTTCTCTTTACTTCTCTGGGGCGAAGGTGCATAAATCTGCCACTTGTAAGCCAGAAGATACCAAATGTGAGAAGTGATGCAACGATGGGGAAGAACTTGTAATAAGCACCCGCAAATATTGCAGAGAATGCCTCAAATACAAGATAAACTCCGTAAAAGATTCCAAGCCACTTCATCTTAAGTGGGATAATAAACATAAACAGAACAACATTATCAGGGAACGTTGCGGCAAATGCCAGAAGAATTGACATGTTTATGTAATAAGAAGTCATGTAATAAAGAGCTATGTCTGCCATATAAACATTCGCAATCTCAATGCTTCCGCCTACCTGCGCGATAACTACTACATATGTGATAATTGAGCTGATTATCATAAGCAGAAAACCTGTGAGAATATAGAGATTGTACTTATAGGTCCCCCACACATTCTCCATAGTTGTTCCTATAGAATAATAGAAATACAGCATGATAAGTGTAAGAAAAATGTTTCCGCCACTGGTTGCTACAGGCGGAACAAGAATCCATGTAACAAGTCTCCATACCTGTCCATGCAGTATCAATGCAGGGTTAAGGGTAAGGAAGCCAAGTATGTTTGCTCCTTTTGGCGCATAGTAAAGTATATATCCTATTACATAGCAGAGAATAAGCTTTATAGTAAGATTTTTGATAGCATATTTGCCGAATTTTCTTTCAAAATTGCTCATAAATGAATTGTCTCCTTTTAGAATTACCCTGATAAAGGGTGTAACATATGTGACCTTCATTTGCACAGACGAATTGCACAAATGCACATAAGTATAGAGTTATTCTTTATGTCTTTGACCAATTGATTTTTAAATAGGCGAATAGTATAATTCATTGGAATGCGCTTTGAATTAAAAGTGCATTATTATAAGTAACAGATAGTTTTTTTCAGAGGTTGTTTTAATGATTTCAAGAGACTACACATTAGGAATTGATATTGGCTCCACAACAGTCAAAATCGCACTTATGGATGCTGACAGAAACATTGTCTTCTCAGATTATAAGAGACATTATGCGAATATTCAGGAGACGCTGCTTTCACTTCTTCAGGATGCAGCAAAAACAAGCGGCAATGTCACTCTCCATCCGGTTATTACAGGATCTGGCGGACTTACTCTTGCCAGTCACCTTGATGTGCCTTTTGTTCAGGAGGTAATTGCGGTTTCAACTGCGCTTAAAGCTCTTGCTCCTAAGACTGATGTTGCAATTGAGCTTGGTGGTGAGGATGCCAAGATCATTTATTTCGAAGGTGGCAATGTAGAACAGCGTATGAATGGTATCTGTGCCGGTGGTACAGGTTCCTTTATCGACCAGATGGCATCACTTCTTCAGACTGATGCAGCCGGTCTTAATGAGTATGCAAAAAATTATAACAACCTTTATACCATAGCTGCCCGTTGCGGCGTATTTGCAAAGTCTGATATTCAGCCTCTTATCAATGAGGGTGCCACAAAAGAGGATCTTGCAGCATCTATTTTCCAGGCTGTTGTTAACCAGACTATCAGTGGTCTTGCCTGCGGTAAGCCAATCAGAGGACATATCGCATTCTTAGGTGGTCCTCTTCACTTCCTTTCCGAGCTTAAGGAAGCTTTTGTAAGAACTCTTAAGCTTGATGATGAGCATATTATCGATACTGCTCATTCTCATCTTTTCGCAGCTATGGGTTCAGCGATGAACGCCAATGAGGATGTTCATTTCACAATGACTGAAATGATTGGCAAGCTTTCACACAAGATAACAATGGCTGCTGAAGTTTCAAGACTAGAGCCTCTCTTTGAGTCCGAGGCTGAGTACGAGGAATTCTTAAACAGACAGAACAATTACAGAGTAAAGACTTCTCTTCTTGATAACTATAAAGGAAATGCTTTCCTTGGTATTGATGCAGGTTCCACAACTACAAAGTGCGCACTTGTTTCAGAAAATGGTGATCTTCTTTACTCTTTCTACTCAAGTAATAACGGAAGTCCGTTAAAGACTGCTATTGGTTCAATCCAGGAAATCTATAAGCTCATGCCCGAGGGTGTAAGAATTGCCCGCTCCTGCTCTACAGGTTACGGTGAAGCACTTCTTAAATCAGCTCTTATGCTTGATGATGGCGAAGTTGAGACAATCGCTCACTATAACGCAGCTGCATTCTTCGATCCTGAGGTTGACTGTATCCTTGATATCGGTGGTCAGGATATGAAGTGCATTCATATTAAGAATGACACTGTAGATTCCGTTCAGCTTAACGAAGCATGCTCTTCAGGCTGTGGAAGCTTCATTGAGACCTTCGCAAAATCACTTAACTACTCTGTTCAGGATTTCGCCAAGGTTGCACTTTTCGCAGAATCACCTATTGATCTTGGTACACGCTGCACAGTATTTATGAACTCAAGAGTTAAGCAGGCTCAGAAGGAAGGTGCTTCTGTAGCAGATATTTCCGCAGGTCTTGCCTATTCAGTAATTAAGAATGCACTGTTTAAGGTTATTAAGGTGTCTGATGCCAAGGATCTTGGTGAGCATATCGTTGTTCAGGGTGGTACCTTCTATAATGATGCTGTTCTTAAGGCATTTGAGAAGATTTCCGGAGCAAAGGTTACAAGACCTGATATCGCCGGAATCATGGGGGCTTTCGGTGCTGCTCTCATAGCAAGAAATCGTTTCCAGGAGAATAATACTCAGAAAACAACAATGCTTACTATCGATCAGATCAATAAGCTCGAGTATTCAACAAGCATGACAACCTGTCAGGGTTGTACAAACCACTGTCGTCTTACCATCAATAAGTTTACGGGTGGGCGTCAGCATATCTCCGGAAACAGATGTGAAAGAGGTATCGGTAAGGTTAAGAATGCTGAGGGAATACCGAATCTTTTCGACTACAAATATAAGAGAATCTTTGATTACAAACCTCTTGATGACACACAGGCAACAAGAGGTACAGTTGGTATACCGAGAGTTCTCAATTTCTATGAGAACTATCCTTTCTGGTTTACCTTCTTTACAGATCTTGGATACAAGGTTGTATTGTCTCCCAGATCAACACACCAGATTTACGAGCTTGGTATCGAATCAATCCCCAGTGAATCTGAGTGCTACCCCGCAAAGCTTTCTCATGGTCATATTGAATGGCTTATTAAGAACAACGTGGATTTCATATTCTATCCCGGACTGTTCTATGAGCGTGATGAGGTAGATGGTGCAACTAACCACTACAACTGCCCTATCGTTACATCATACTCTGAGAATATTAAGAACAACGTTGAGTCTATTACAAATGGCAAAATGACACTTAGAAATCCTTTCATGTCATTTGCTTCACTTAAAACTGCAACTGATGCACTTATTAAGGAATTCTCTGAAATCCCTGCAGGCGAGATCATCAAGGCTGCTACAAATGCCTGGGATGAAATGGCAAGAACAAGGGATGATATCCGCAAGAAGGGCGAAGAGACTCTTCGCTGGATGAAAGAAAATAACAGACACGGTATCGTTGTTGCAGGAAGACCTTATCATGTGGATCCTGAGATCAACCACGGTATTCCTGATATGATCTGCTCTTACGGTGTTGCTGTACTTACTGAGGATTCAATCTCACATCTTGGCGCACCTGAGAGACCTCTTATCGTATCAGATCAGTGGATGTACCACTCTCGTCTCTACGCTGCAGCAAGCTATGTGCGTACAAGAGATGACCTTGATCTCATCCAGCTCAATTCCTTTGGATGCGGACTTGATGCTGTAACAACTGACCAGGTTAATGATATCCTTTCAGGCTCAGACAAGATTTACACATGCCTGAAGATTGATGAGGTTAATAACCTCGGAAGTGCGAGAATCAGAGTACGTTCTCTCCTTGCTGCCATCAGAGTCAGAAAGCAGCAGGGCTTTAAGGAACGTGAAATAGGTTCTACTGCTTACAAGAGAGTACTTTTCACTGAGGATATGAGAAAGGATTACACAATTCTTGTTCCTCAGATGTCACCTATACATTTTGATATCTTAGAGCCTGCTCTTTCAGCATGTGGTTACAACATGGTTGTAATGCAGAACGACAACAAGCATGCGATCGATATGGGTCTTAAGTACGTTAATAATGATGCCTGCTACCCTTCACTCTGGGTTGTTGGTCAGATTATGGACGAGCTCCACTCAGGAAAATATGACCTTAACAAGACTGCTGTGCTTATGAGCCAGACAGGTGGTGGATGCCGTGCTACCAACTATGTAGGCTTTATCAGAAGAGCTTTAAGAAAAGCCGGAATGGAGCAGATTCCTGTTGTATCCCTTAACTTAAGTAAGTTAGAGAGCAACCCCGGTTTTGATATAAACCTTGAAATGCTTGAGAGAGCTGCTTACGCTGCTGTATTTGGTGATGTATTCATGAGATGCGTATATCGTATGCGTCCTTATGAGAAGGTATCCGGTTCAGTAGAAGCTGTTCACGAAAAGTGGAAAAAGAAATGTATCGAATTTGTATCAGCTAAGCACATGAGCTTTTCAAAGTTCCAGAAGATGTGCGCTGATATCATTGCTGATTTTGATAAGATTGAGATTACTGATGAGGTTAAGCCAAGAGTTGGTATCGTTGGAGAGATTCTTGTAAAGTTTGCTCCTGCTGCAAACAATCACCTCGTTGATCTTTTAGAGGCTGAAGGAGCTGAGGCTGTTGTTCCTGATCTTTTGGACTTCATGCTCTACTGCTTCTACAATCAGGTATATAAGGCTGACCAGCTTGGCACAAGCAAGAAGACAAAGGCATTTTGTAAGGTTGGTATCTGGGCACTTGAAAAGCTCAGAGGCGGCGCTGCTAAGGCATTTAAGAACAGTGTTCACTTTGATGCTCCTACAAGCATTTACAAGCTCGTTGAATATGCAAAGCCTATTGTTTCCATCGGTAACCAGACAGGTGAAGGATGGTTCCTTACAGCTGAAATGGTTGAGCTTATTAAGGAAGGCGCTTCAAACATCGTATGTACACAGCCCTTCGGTTGTCTTCCCAATCACGTAGTTGGTAAGGGTGTTATCAAGCAGATGAGACACCTCTATCCTGATTGCAACATAGTTGCGATTGACTACGATCCCGGTGCAAGTGAAGTTAACCAGCTCAACAGAATTAAGCTCATGCTCTCTACTGCTCATACAAAGGCAAAGATTGAACATGAGGAAGAAGCTGCTAAGGCAATTTCTTAATCAAAAAACATAATAGATTTATATAAAATAAAAAGCTGCAGGTTTATGGCCCGCAGCTTTTTATTCCTCATAAGAATCGCATATATAATAAATAGACGTTATGCTTTTTCTTTTAACTTATCAATATCGTCCTGAATTCTCTCAGAAGCAAATTCATTAGATCTTAAAGCTACCTCAACCTTAAGAAGACGATTGTGTACATCATTTCTCTTCTTAAAGTAGTCCAGAAGCTCCTCATCATCAATGCGCAGATAACCTTCTGCGATTGCACCGGGAAGAACAAATTTCTTTACAACATCAGAAAATTCTACTTCAATATACTTTCCATCCTGAGTAGAAATCTTACCTTTTCCAAATTTCTCATGGTCAATAGTAAGACCAACTACATTCTTATCTCCAAGAGCTGCAGCCTCTCCGGTAATGGAATTCATTTCCTTTTCTAACGCTTCATGCTCATTCTTGAGTTCATCAAGCTTTTTATTATTTTCTTCAAGAAGTTCTTTTGTTCTCTTAGTCCTGGTCTTTGGTGTGGTTTTTACTTCCTTCTCTTCCTCTTCAAGATCTAAGCCCATCACATACCCCTTTTCTGAAAGCAATATAGCTTACATGTTTCGTTAATCACCGATAAATATATTCTAACTTATTTTTTGTGATTTGAGGTCATGATAGACGATATTTCATAAAACTTTTATCCTTTTTATTTTTACTTTCCAGTACCGATTACTGTTCTTCTGTAAGTTCAGATGTGGCTTTCTGCTTCTTCGCATCATCAAGGATCTGTCCCCATCTGTAGGGAGTAGCCTGATATACATAGTAGTCAAGCCAGTTGGAGTACAGGTTGTTGCAGTGAGATCTCCAGGTAAGCTTGGGCGTATTATCCGGGTCGTCATCAGGATAATAGTTCTCCGGTACATGGATAGGAAGGTCCTTACTAAGATCTCTAATGTACTCGTTGTGAAGTGTAAGTCTGTCATACTCTGCATGACCCATTACAAAGATGTTCTTGCCGTCCTTACTCATACAAAGGAAAACGCCTGCCACAGGAGATTCAGCAAGAACTACAAGGTCCTTACAATTATGGATTGCATTAGAAGGTGATTCTGTGTGTCTTGAATGAGGCATAAGGAAGACATCATCAAAGCCTCTTACAAGCGGAACCTTTCTGTTTTCAACCCTGTGCTCGAACAGGCCAAAAAGCTTTTCAGGAAGCATTCTCTTATTGATTCCATAGTGGTAGTAGAGACCAGCCTGAGCACCCCAACAAATGTGGAAGGTGGATGTTACATTTGTTTTTGACCATTCAAAAATCTCGCAGAGTTCAGTCCAATAATCAACCTCTTCAAACTCCATCTGCTCAACAGGCGCACCTGTGATGATAAGTCCGTCATAGGTATTTTCCTTTAACTCATCAAAGGTATGATAAAACCTGTTGAGATGGTTAGGTGATGTGTTAAGTGACTTATGGCTTGACACTCTCATAAATGAAACATCTATCTGAAGTGGTGTGTTTGAGAGTGATCTTAAAAGCTGAAGCTCTGTATCCTCCTTAAGAGGCATCAGATTCAGTATACATATGTTAAGAGAACGGATATCCTGATGCATAGCTCTGTTCTCATCAACTACGAATATATTTTCCTTTTCAAGTATCTCCCTGACCGGAAGGTCATTCATAATTTTGATAGGCATTTCATGGTCCTCCAAAAATTTATTTTATCATTTCTAAGAATTCAGCTTCGTTAATAACCTTAATTCCCAACTCATTAGCCTTTGTAAGCTTAGATCCTGCAGCTTCTCCGGCAAGTACCATGGAAGTCTTTTTAGATACGCTTCCTGCTGCTTTACCGCCGTTTTTGGTTATAAGCTCCTCAGCTTCTTTTCTTCCAAGAGTAGGTAGGGTTCCTGTAACTACAATGGTCATTCCACTGAGCTTATCAGAAGCGACTTCGTCTTCCTTAACAGACATATTAACGCCAAGCTCCTTCATTCTCAAGATGAGCTCTTTGTTTTCTTCACTGTGGAAGAATTCATAGAGATCATTAGCTGTGGTCTCACCGATATCAGGCATTGATAAAAAGCCATCAACTGTGATGCTAAAGAGTTCTGTAAGATCAGATACATGCTTCATTATCTCTCTTGCAGTGGCTTTACCAACATTTCTGATGGCAAGTCCTGTAAGGAGCATTACAGGATCATTCTCCTTGGATTTTTCAATTTCTCCAAGAAGCTTGTCTGTGTTCTTTTCCTTACCGATGATGCCCTTTTCTATCATCTCATCACGATATTTGAAAAGCTCATAGATATCAGCATAGCTCTTTAAATAGCCATCCTTTGCAAGGGCGTCAACAAGTGTATCTCCAAGTCCCATGATGTTCATGGCATCTCTTGAAGCAAAATAAGCGATTGTTCTGCTGACCTGTGCTGCACATGTAGGATTGATGCATCTGATGTCAGCTGTATCCTCCTCTCTTACAAGGGGATGTCCGCAAACAGGGCAGTTTAAAGGAGCTTCGTATACTGTCTCAGGCTCCTTAACACAGCCATTGAGCTTAGGGATAATCTCACCTGATTTAAAGAGCTTATACTCGCCGCCAATTCCAACCTTCATATCCCTGATGTAATCCTGGTTATGAAGAGTTGCTCTTGATACAAAGGTTCCACAGAGTCTTGCAGGTTTTCCTGTCTCTCTGTCATGGAAGCTTCCTGTGAATGTGAGCTTTCCGGTTCTGCCCACATCAACAAGTATCTCATCCATAACAACGACTCTCTCCTCCGGAGGATACTTATATGCAATGTGGCCGCTTGAGTACTTGCTTCCAGCCGGGAAATCATCACGCCATGCTGTATGATCAACCTTTATTACTGCTCCGTCGAGGTCGAAGGTCAGATCTCCTCTCTCATCACCAATCTCATTTATGGCAGCGATTATCTCTTCAGAGTTTTTGCAAAGTCTGTGCCTTACAACAGGTATGCCAAGTCCTTCAAGGGTATCAAGTCCCTTGCAGTGGCTTTCTGTCATTTCAGCAGGACCTTCCTGAACATTAAAGATAAACATTCGAAGACCGCGTTCTTTTGTTATGGCACTATCAAGCTGTCTCAGCGTACCGGCAGCAAGGTTTCTCGGGTTAGCTGCAAGCTTTTTACCCATCTCCTCCTGCTTCTGGTTAAATCTGTCAAAGTCCTCATGTGACATGTATACCTCGCCGCGAAGCTCGAGATAATCTGCGTCATATTTGATCTCTTTTTTTACATCAGGGATAACCAGCGCATTAACGGTAACATCCTCACCGATTCTGCCATCTCCGCGTGTCTCAGCAAGAGAAAGCCTCATGAATCCACTCTTTTCAGGGTCTCTCTCATATCTGAGAGTCATGCTGAGTCCGTCGATTTTCTGCTCAACAGAGAAAAGCGCATCCGGGTGCTTGTCATGTACCTTGTTCACCCACGCCTTCACATCCTCAGTATCAAACACATCCTCGATTGAAAGCATTGGGACATTGTGAGTAACTTTAACTCCCGCCTCACGCTTTGCTGTTCCGCCGATTATCTGGCTTGGAGACTGGCTGGTAACAAGCTCAGGATATTCCTTCTCCATGCCCTTAAGCTCCTGCATGAGCTTATCATACTCAAAATCGGAAATCTCCGGTGCGTCCTCATTATAATATCTGTCCATGTGATACTTTATAGTATCTGACAGTTCCTGATATTTCTTCTGAATTTCTTTATCTGCCATGTAATCTCCCCTAATTTACCTTTTTCATATTTGGTCCGGCTGTCCCGGCAAAAGTTCTATAAGTCAGTCTTATTTCAAACCCGCAAGTCTGTAGAGCTCATCAAGTTCATTTCCTTTAAGCTCCCTGTACTCAGAGTGCTCGAGACCTTCCAGCTTTATATTCATGATTCTGACTCTCTTAAGCTGCAGAACATTATATCCAAAGGCACTGCACATTCGCCTTATCTGTCTGTTAAGTCCCTGAGTCAATATTATCTTAAAGCTTTCATCAGTAATCTTCTCTGTTTTGCAGGGCCTTGTTTTAACTTCAAGTTCAGAAAGGTAGACACCTTTTTCAAGTTCCTTCAAAAACTTGTCCGTAACCTTGTGATCCACTCTTACAACATATTCCTTCTCGTGACCATTTCTGCCCTTCATCATAGCCTGAATGAGGTCTCCATCATCAGTAAGGATCATAAGTCCCTCGGAGTCCTTATCCAGTCTTCCGGCATAGGTTACTCTTCTGTCATACTTAAGGTCATCGATTATAGTGCGCTCAGCGTGCTCATCCTTCTCTGTGCAGACAACTCCAACGGGTTTATTGTAGGCAAGAACAACATGATCTGTGCTGACTGATATTTCATTACCATCAAGGCACACCTTATCGCCCTTATTTACCTTGGTTCCCTGCTCAGCGATCTCACCGTTAACTGACACTCTCTTTGCCTCGATCAGCTTATCAGCCTCTCTCCTTGAGCATATTCCGCACTGGGCTATATATTTATTTAATCTTATTCCTTCGTCTATCGTTTTTTCTTCCAAACCTATTCCTCTTAAAAACGCGCTATCTCTTTAGCATAAAATTAGAAAAAAGGAACGACTCACCATGTAGCCGTTCCTATCAATTTGGTCAGATTATGATAAAAATCAAAGTGCTTTGAGACTCTCAATGGCATTTTCCCTGATCACACATTCGTAATTCTCGTCCATATGAAGAATCGTCATAGCCTTGGTAGTAACGAAAATTCCATACTCATAACAAATTGAGAACACTGAAGCAAAGGTCTTAGCCTTTTCATCCTTCCTGTCAAAGAACATATAAAACTTGCCTGTTGCAGGATTCTTATATAATGCGCTCGCCATATTCACGCAATCAGGTACCTGCTTTGCAAGTGAAATAACTGTGCGAAGGCTGTCAAATTCAAAAACAAATGCCTGAAATTTAAGTCTCTCAAGCTCTGAGTTTTCTGTAGCCGGCTCTTTTGATTCAATCTTTGTCTTTCTGTTACCCTTTTTAACAGGGGTTGTGTCGCCAAGGGCCTCTTCCATCTCATCATTTACTTTCATAGCCATATCTCTGACTGAGTTGGTAAAATCCTTAAGATTCTGGAGGTATTCGCTAAGCTTGGGGATTCTGTCCTCCTCAGGCACATCTCCCAATTCCTCAAGGAAATTCTTGGGAAGCTTAAGTCCGGCTTTTTCTGTGAGGTTCTTAAGCATATCAGCAAAAGCACCATCAAGATTCTCTGATAAAGTAAGTGAAATAGAATGATCAGGAAGCACAGTAATCTGCATGGGTGTAAAGTCCCCTGCAGGCTTGTAATCAACTTCCTCTACTGCCTTCTCCATAACATCATGTAAGAAGTCCATAGCCTCCTTACTCTTCTGGAAAAGATCCTCGAGCTTCAGTCCCTGCTCATCCATATCATCTTCAGTAATTATGCAATTAACAGTATCCTTATTAACTCTGGTAAACTTCATAAATAATACCTTTATAGCTTCGACCTGATAACAGGTCCCTCGTAGAACAACATGACTATTATACCATATTTAGGAGTTAATGCCAGTTAATATCAAAATATTCCATCCCCTGTGGAAACTAGCATATTCTCGGGAGTCCTTCACCATATAAAGGTCCGATTATTCTCTCTCCTCCGATCGCGGTATGAAGTATCACATTACTATTATCGGCAGCTTTTACTTCTCCGATTATCTGTGCGCATTCACCATATTTTGAATTCCTGATGATTTCAAGTGCCTTCTCAGCATCCTCTTTATCAACTACGCACATCATCTTGCCTTCATTTCCCATATATACAGGGTCAAGGCCAAGCATTTTACTAAAGTCTCTGACCTCAGCATTAACAGGGAGCTTATCCTGGAAAATGTCTATCTGTACGTCACTAGCCTTTGCAAACTCTGATAAAACTGTTCCAAGCCCACCTCTTGTGACATCTCTCATGGCATGGAGCTTTATCTTGTTTTCAATAAGTCCCTTGACCATCTCTGTTAAAGGAGCATTATCTGATTTGATGTTGTTCTTTATATTCATTCTGTTAGAAAGAATTGTAGCGTGATGATCACCGAGATTGCCGGAGACAATGATTACATCGCCATCCTTACAACCAGCAGGTGAAAGGCTTACGCCCTCAGGCATAAATCCAACGCCTGTGGTATTAATCATTATTCCGCCAAATTCTCCACGTTTTTCCACAACCTTAGTGTCGCCGGTGATAACCATGACTCCGGCTTCCTCAGCGGTCTTAGCCATTGATTCAATGATTTTATCTAGGTCATCCATGTCCATCCCCTCTTCAAGGATACAGCCACAGGTAATGTACTTTGGAACAGCCCCGCTCATAAGGAGATCATTTACAGTTCCGCAGACTGAAAGCCTTCCTATGTCTCCTCCGTTGAAAAAGTATGGAGTAACCACAAAGCTGTCAGTTGTAACAGCAATTCTATCGCTACCCTTAACTACTGCAGAATCTTCCATTCTGTCTAATACGTCATTCTTAAAATGCTTAGCAAAAACGCTCTCTATAAGCTCTGATGTTGAAGCACCGCCGCTTCCGTGAGCCATTGTAATGTTCATATCTCTATTCCTTCAAATCAATATTTCAGTGTCTTTTCCTTCCGGAAATATAATAGTTGTAGCAGCTTCCCTCTGTGGAAACCATGCACGCTCCGTGTGCATCCTCGGGAGTACACATTTTTCCGAACAAAGGACATTCATCAGGTGATATCTCACCCGTAAGAACCTTAGCGCAGCTGCAGCCCTTTGGCATGTGATCCTCATCAAGTCCGTAGCTTCCGGCATCAAAAGCTGCATACTCAGCTCTAAGCCTCATACCTGAGCCGGGAATCATCCCCATTCCTCTCCAGGATGCATCGCAGGGCTCAAAGTATTTAAGCGCAGCCTTCTGCGCCTCAACGTTCCCTTCGTAGGTTACAACACTCTTGTACAGGTTTTTCATACCTGAGTGTCCCTTCATTCCAACAAGCGCGTATACTGCTGTAAGGAGCTGTGCACCTTCAAATCCGGCTACAGCAAAAGGAAGTCCTGTTTCATTTGAGAGTTCCTCAAAAAGGGCTGAACCCGTAACAGCAGATACATGTCCCGGTGCGAGGAATCCATCAACATTCTTTGTATTTTTACAAACCCAGCGAATAACCTCAGGCATAGTCTTAAGTGATGTCAAAAGTTTTAAGTTCTTCACATCATTTTTTATTGCTTCTTCAAGCACCATGGCGTAAACAGGCGTTGTGGTTTCAAAGCCTATCGCTGCAAAGACATAATTCCTGTCCTTATGAGCTAGAGCAAGCTTTATTGCATCCATAGGTGAATAAAGCATCTCCACACTACCGCCCTTTGCTCTGGCATCAGCAAGAGAAAGCTGTGATCCTTTTACTCTTATGAGATCACCAAAGGTCAGCACTGTGGTGTTCTCAGTAAGTGAAAGCTCTGTCAGCTTGTCGATAACCGCTGTAACCGTCACGCACACAGGGCATCCAGGTCCTGATATCAAATGGATTTTGGGAGAAAGCATATTCACTATTCCATTCTCAGAAATAGCTGCTGTATGAGTTCCGCATACCTCCATGAAATTCAGAGGCTCTCCATCATAGTTTTTTAGTTTGTCCTTTATTTCCTGTAATCTGTCCATCATTAAAGCTGTATATCCTCTATTTCACGGAATAATTCTTCCATCTCGTCAGCCTCAGCATCAGACATGGTCTGTATTATACATCCTGCATGAACAAGGACTCTGTCGCCTATCTTTATCTTTACAAGGCCTGCCTCAGCTTCCACTGTGTTTCCGGAAAAATCAACTGTAGCCTTTGTTCCATTAATTTCTGTAACCCTTCCGGGTATTGCAACACACATTTTACTTTTCTCCTAAACTATCTAAATAAATCTGGCCAACACTGATTCCACTGTCATTTGTTGGCAAAACACCGTTTAAGTATACCATGAATCCGTTTTCTTTAAGCTTTTTGTAGCACAGGTTCAAAAGAAGCCTGTTTGCAAAAACTCCTCCGGACAGGCATACGTCCTTAATATCGTTAGCATCTGCTGCTCTCATGCAAGCCTTTAGCACAGCTGTTGCAAGAGTATTATGGAACATATATGCAATCTCTTTTACATCCATATCATTCTTTTTAAGAACAATATCTTTTATAAGAACTCTGCTGTTCCACTCAAGGTTTTCTGAGTTAAAATCAAGAAGCGCTTCTGTCAGCTTTTCTCCTTTTTCGAGGCATTCATTCTTATAATCCTCAGCAGCATTCTGAAGGCTTATTGCACATTCACCCTCGTATGAATTATAGGAAGCTATTCCAAGGATAGCTGAAATCGCATCAAAGAGCCTTCCCATTCCTGAATTAGGATAGCTGTTAATACCAGCATTCAATGCCGCTCTTATGAGCTTATCCTCTCCTTCAGATAAAAGCATGACATTATCTATTCCTGCATCTGCAAGATAGCAGGTTCCGGTGACAAGGGCATTTTTCATAGCTTCGTCCTGACCAACTATATTAACCGGTCTTATGTGCTCTGCCCTCTCAAATTCACCTCTGTCACATACAAGCACTTCGCTTCCCCATATTGTCTTATCAAGTCCAAATCCGGTGCCGTCAAATGCTATTCCTATGCACCTTGTAAGTCCATGCTCAGCCATTACTGAACCAATATGAGCGTGATGATGCTGTATAGTTTTTTGATTATATTTCACTTTACACTCTTTTGTAAAGTTTTCTGCAGTTTTTGTTGAAATATATGAAGGATGCATATCGCAGATTATCCGCGCTCCTTCGATATCAAGGTCATATGCCCCGAATATCCTTAAAGCCTCCTCCATCTCATTTCTCTGAAGCTTTGCAACCAGAGCCTCTTCCATATCTCCGAAAAACTGACTTGGAATTATTCTGTCACCATATCCGATGGCAAAAGTATTTTTTAGATCTGCTCCAAATGAAATGTATAAGTTTTTATCTTTAAGAGGATTCGTAAGAAAAACTGGAAGAGGCACATACCCCCTTGCTCTTTTTATAAATCTGACCTTCTCTGTTCCATCATAGAGCTTTACTATTGAAAGAACCGAATCGTCCAAGGGACGCAGGATTTCTCTTTCGTAATATAAGATTCCATCTATTTTGTTTTCAAACTGATCAGCAAATTCCTGATCTGACACTATCATGGGATTTCCTGAAATATTTCCACTTGTAACAATCAGGCATCCAAGTGATTTTATTAAAAGCTCGTGTATTCCGCTTGATGGCAAAAATGCGCCTATCTGTCTGGAATTTCCACAAACATTATTTGCTATATTCTTTATCTTTGCGTCTGATAAAGCTGTGCTTTCTGTTACTGCTTTCTGTATTCTGTCCAAAAGTACAATTGGTCTTGCATCAGAGTTTAGATATTCTTCTTCCATTTCACTGACACTGCAATCTCTCCTAATGTCAGCTACATCGCTAAACATAATTGCAAAGGGCTTCTTTTCTCTGCCCTTTAACTCACGCAGTTTTTCTACGCTTTCTTCATCGGAAGGAGTACACAAAAGCTGATATCCGCCTATTCCCTTAAGGCCGATTATTCCGCCATTTTTAAGAATGTTAATTGCTCGTTCTACCGCTTCCTCTTTATGCAGCAGCTTCCCAGCTTCCTTCAATATCATCTGAGGTCCGCAGACGTGACATGATATTGTCTGTGCATGTCTGCGCCTTCCCTCCTTATATTCCTTTTCACAGGAGGGGCACATGGGATAGACATCCATTGTAATGTTCTCCCTGTCATAGGGAAGTCCTTTTAAAATGCTGTATCTTGGTCCACAGCTTGTACAGCTTATCAGAGGATAGTTGTATCTTCTGTCATTTTTGTCAAAAAGCTCACGCAAACAATCCGGACAGATTCCAATGTCCGGAGGAAAAACAGGGAGAGCGTTTGTCTCATCTCTTTTCGAGCTTTCAACAATATGAAAACCGGAAAAGGCATTATACCCCTCCGGTTCATATTCTTTGATTTCCTGAAGTGAAACATTTAGAACAATGCTCCCATGAGGACTTATAGACTTTAAGTCCTCATGAAAGGTTCTGACCTTATCGTCATCACCAACAGCAATGATTTCAACGATTCCACCACAGTTCTTCACTTCTCCGTTTAGCTGATATTTACCTGCAAGCTCAGCCACAAAAGGTCTGTATCCAACACCCTGGACAGCTCCTGTGACGCGGATAAGTGCTTTCATATATTAGTCTTCTTTCTTTTCAGCGGCAGGTGCTGTAGGAGCTGCTGCATTTGCTGCGGGAGCTGCACCACCAGCAGGAGCTGCGCCATTAGCAGCTGCCTTTGCTGCTGCGGCTGCAGCTGCACGTTCCTTAGCTGCCTTCATAAGAGCTTCCTGAGCTGCAATAGCCTTCTCTGACTGAGGGAAGATCTTTGTAAGCTTCTCAGAGCCGGGCTCAGTGAACTGAGTATCCATAGACAGGCACTTCTT